>Ga0224501_10003193_pt1 | contig 12896 bp, 8 predicted proteins | sample SF_Oct11_sed_USG_4_FD_169105 | JGI IMG/M metagenome (GOLD analysis project Ga0224501, IMG submission 169105) | Sediment microbial communities from San Francisco Bay, California, United States - SF_Oct11_sed_USGS_8_1 | ecosystem: Environmental > Aquatic > Marine > Sediment | place: USA... | reverse complement strand
TTCTTCTGAAAGTTAATCTTCAAGATATTCTATTGGAATTAAAGGAATTTGATGGTGAGTGTTTGAGTATGAACCTGATGCTCTTCTAGTGCTAACAATTGAAGAAAACTGAAGAAAAGGGCTGTCCATTATGTGGTGTTTTACACTCTAATGACTCCCCCATACCTTCTTACGATGTAAAAGTGAAAATCATCTAGTAGCTTAAACATTTATGCGCAGTCCAGGCCAAAGGGTTGTTACTCAAGCCCTCCATGCACATGTAGAGAGTATGGAATGACATTTATCTATGGGTTAAATTTATGTTCCTTGCAGTCTGAGTTCAAAAACATGATGACGCATTACGAAATTATGGCATTGCGCTGAAAATCGGACCAAAACGCAAAAGTTGCACAAATCACGCTGGTCTGAGGTTCAAGCCTTGAGGTCAATCAATGGCTGTGATAATTTACGAAACTGTGAACTGACCTATGTTGTTATCCCAACAATGTTGTAGGACGATCTACAAAGCTTCATGAGGCGCATTGTGACGACGCTCCTTGTCATAGCACTTCTGTTGTGTGATATCACGGTTGCTCAGAATGGTGAGCATCTTCCACCCACAAGCCTCCTGGATATGAAAGCCAACCCATTCGTTCTGTATGACATACGAACAGATGATCAGGACCGAGTGGATCCGTCACTGTGGGGTGGAGTGACTCTGCGATTCGAGGCAGGAAAGCTCGGGGATAAACTTCGAGATATCGCTAATGAGGATCTGGGGGTGGAACCTATCCAGGTATGAGAATGCTCACCGAACCCCTTGAATAATTCTAAGTTAGGCAGCTTTGCCCGCTAATATCAGGTCGATAAGATATGTTTGAACGCATTTTAGGTCTCGTGTTGACACAGTGGATTTGATACGACTCTTTTCGAATAGGGCTGCTTTGTCACAGGCACTTGTTTGCCACTAGAATTTTGTTACTGTTTGCATTTTACCAAATTTCTGTTGAGTCGGCATTTTCAAAGATGCCTATTGTTTGTCACAGCTATAACTAAACCTGTATAAAAGACAGGGGTCTGAGTAGGGTCATGACTGGTTTATTGCGCCGCCGATACTCTGAGGGAATGAGTCCGGTGTAACACTCTAGAGTACCACTCAGAAATAGCCCAGGAGATTACCAGGTCTCTCAGTGTTATGTAATCATGTATTGCCCAAAGCCAATGAACACAATAGGCGTATTCAATACATCAAGATCATTCTTCCACACTTGAGTCTACTCAGTGATTATCCCTCCTGCTGTGTGAAATCGATTCTACACTGTACCGACCTGTGAGGAAATACTCACTAACAATGCTAAAAGCTTCTGCAGAGTGTCCCTGTATAAGTTTCGTTCCCATGTTATAACTTGGGCGCTGTGTACCTATAAATTGTGATTTTTTTCAGGCCGTCTTTGATTCCATAAAGTATGTGAAAACTGAGGATGGCCCACTGTCAGAGACACAAAAGGTGAGTAAATCTGTCAATCTACTGATGGAAGTCTGCAGCCCTCAGGTTGTCATTACTGTTAAGTTTGCAGCTCTGATACCAGGCCCTTGTGACCCGAACTTTGGCTGGTTCTACCCTGCATGTTTGATCCAAGATGTTAGTGGAGCTTGGTTTTGTCAGGAGTTGTCTCCGCAAATGACATAGTGAGATGACTCCAATGAACGAAGCATAGCCATGGGGTTGCCATAACATTGTAATTGCGCACAGTTGTAAGACGATGACAACTTTGTGGGTATACCCGAGCTAAAAGCCCAGTATCACCAAACCCAGCCGAGTTACACAGAGAAGCACCCGCTTAGCTCAGCCAGACTTAGCGCAACCACGTAACATTAATCTGGAGTTGTCCTCCTTGACGAGGCGATCATAACCTCTCATTGACTGGATCATGGTGACATATACTGTGGTCTGACTTCCTGGCCAGGGAGTTAGTCGTGTTGTTTCCACCCTCAGATAATATTGGAGGCTTCTGCAGCGATACTCATTTTGCCTTTGCAGCTTGGCGAGAGCATAACGAGTAAGTTGGCGAGTTATCGTCAGATTCTGCTCGATAATAAGAGAACCGTAGAGAACCTGTACACATTTCACCAGCGAAGCGCCATCACTAACAGTCTATCCTGCTGCCAGCTCAACCAATCCTTCTTCAGGTACAGTAATGTCCTGACCATATGTGAATATTGGAAGATAAGTCAGTATGCTTCCATGTGTACTCACACTAATGTGAGGATAATTTATTAAATAAGCAGCTTTATATAAGTTGTTTTTCCGCTGCTGCGCGTAACGACCCATAGCCAACCAGAAGGCGTCTACACCGTATAACAGTTTCAACAAATAGCCAACAATTTCGCTCACCACGTGTAGAGTCCTGTGGTCATTAGGGTAGATCACTTTGAGTTTATTTCTTTGCAGCAGCTGCAGCGGATCAGAGTTTTACAGCCATCAGAGCTGCGTATCTCTCTTCACGGCCTGTGATCTGCTACCCTACAGCCTAAACCCTAGCATGTTTAATCCCGGCCGTAATCTCACCAAAGGTAAAGAGCAAAGCTCCGTGTCGGGGAACTGGCAGCGCTGGCTGACTATCATTATATCCAATTTTCTGTCTGATGAATTTTGGTCACAGACATGGTTGTCCATGGACAGGTGGTCAATGCATGGATGTTATTGGCTTAATTTATCACACCTAAAACACCTATGTCTTACATGTCCACATAACTAGGACAGAGTTCATAATAATATGGGTAATAATGTAGAATTAAATGATTGTCTCTCTGCAGGTTTTATCATGTACGGTAACCGTAAAAAAGTCATAAATAGTTGTATATTCTTTTTAAATCCTCTCATCTGTTGAGCATTCCTGATTAGACCATATGATTCCCGACTCACTATTGGTTGCATTGAATGACTCACATCCTCTTCCTGTTTTAGTGTTCTCTAACAATGCGCAGATATCACCTGCTCTGAAGTGGCAGTATTTTATCTCAGCAGATGGCATACAGAATGAGTTCCCTGCTCATGTTATCTCCCCCAGAGGTGCCTCCTGTCAGCATGCTCACACAATACGCCACAGGTAAATGCTGAAGACTAACTGGTAACCTTCATGGAAAGCCGACAGTTACCCAAAGCCTCAGCACTGTTATGGGTATATCTTATTACTACTCTATTCAAGGGAAATTTATATCAATTTTCGAAGACAAATGCATTTTAGTTCGTTGATAAATTTCCTATTGTAATTTTTCAAGCAAGCAGTAGCTTAGATTCAAGAGAATTAAATTCAACACAACAGTTGTCCTTTAAATTAAATGACCGCTTCATCCTGCCAACAATAATGTTATGTTTTTCATTTACACTTTGCTTTCGAATAGTGGGAAAAAAATAAAGCCTTTATCGTCTCCACAGTTTCAGCTCTGAGGTGTTTTGCTTACTCATTGCATTGTTGTCCACTGGTTTTGCACTTGTCTTACTGTAAGTGTCATATTTGTTGCAGAGACATCTATGTGCGAACTGTGGCACCAGAACCTAAGAATGTTGTTATAATGGTGGATACAAGCAGTGTGCTGAGCAGAAATCAATTAGCCACAGCCAAAGAGCTGGCCAAACAAGTTCTGCTAGCCCTCTCACCACAAGACAAGGTACTGCTAACTATGATCCCTCGGTTTGCTGAGTTCAGCAGGTTTTCGGTTTATAACTGTATGGGAGGGGCAGGTCCCGTAGATTACTTATTGGTCTGGCACCACAGTGCTTTATGTTCATTTCTTTTGTAAGGTTAGTGCTTCACTGGCCTACTTTTACCATTTTAGGTGACTGTTTTGGCGCTGTCTAATACTGTTCAGCCTCCACCCGCTGGATGCATGAGTGACAGTCTTGCCTCCGCTACTGGCACAACCAAACAGTTTCTACTCGACTTCATTAACGGACTCATCAAATCAGACTCACAGGCTAACCACACTCTGGGAATGCGACATGCATTCTCCGTGCTCCCGCCAGGTATACAGAAGCGGGGTGCTGCCCCCTAGATCTACTCCGAATGAATATTATCCCTTAACATACAGTGACTCCTCAGTTTTAGAGCTTTCAAATCTAATGGGACATCTTGGGGTAATGGACATGACACGCTAGTTGGAAACTTGACATCTTGTAAACTATTGGTATCATTGATAGTTAAAAGGTTTTTACACGGTCGATGGTAGACCCGCTTTCGGAGTTGTGTTCCCCACTAATAATGGCACTAACGCTCGCTGACAGAGGCGAAAAACTGCACTCTGAAACCCTATTTCTATATTTTTGTTGAACATTTCTGTATATAAAATTGTGCAAATGCAAGTCTAGTGTGCACCGGCAAGAGGATTTTCCAAAAATCAGCGCCTTACCAGAGAAATCAATGTAAACACCAACAGCTCTATGTTAATTTCCTATCTCGAGGCCAATTCTGGTGCGTCAATGGTCTGAAAAGTGCGTCACCGAGGGCTCTAAGTATGCGCATTGGATAGGGCTATATCTAAGCTTCCATTTGAACTGGGTATTGGGCCCATTTGTTCATGATAGGCTTCAGAATCTACAACAAGTGAAGTCACTTTTACCCATGTCATAACCCCTTTAATTGAATTTTGATCTGCACCCCTGTTGGTAACTACCTAATGCAGTGTCTGCTAGTTGGTAGAATGGAACGAGGTGTATAGCTTATCTTATTGTAGCTGAGGGTGGTGTGGTATTCTATATGAGCCGGGGTCTGATGAACTCTATAGCCGAGGCAGGTGATGTGCTGGCTGTGATAGCCCAGGGGAACACGGAACACTCCGGAAAGGTTCATATCAATGCGTACGCACTCATAGATGGTAAGTGACTCGCGCACTGGCCCGCAGTAGACGGAATCCTGAGTTGTAAGCTCTTGCGTGGGGGTTGCCTTTCGTATTACTTGTCTCCTACTATCATAAGTGCTGTGTCCGCCCAGGCTTCTGTTTATTAGCTGGTATAATTTTTAGATGGTAAACCTGTCATGTACGAGAAGACTTTCCTGGAAGATATTGCCAAGCAGAACTTTGCCAAGTATAAAGATCGGGTCACATACACCGGGCCAGTCCCTGCGCAAGGAGACATGGTAACTGTGTGCTGCCCGGAGGTCGCTTCAGTCTCACTCAACTCCGTCTTCCTGACAGAAGGCAGCACTGAGCCTGAACCCGCATCAGATGATGTCGTCTTCTCCCTACCATATAATGATATAGCTGATCAAGGTGAGTTAACTGGTTATTACTGTGTGGTAGGAATGCCACCGTCAGCACTTATGGATGCATATCACATCTAAATAACAACTGGCAGTTATAAAGTGGATATGTAGCTATATTTTCATTAGCTGATATGTCATTTAATTGTTTGGAAACAAAAAAGAGGGTGTGAGTGAGTGTCAGTTGTGATCCTAGTGATGTGGAGACACATACATGTACATGCCTGGTACATCATGTCTAAAGTGATGGGTAGCGGATACAGCAAAACGTTGTTGCTGTTACTAAACTTGTCCACTTGCTACCCCCAAAGATGTCTCTCTGCCGCTAACTGTGTCTCCGTTAATTTCAGGTCTGGTAGTGAGTGTGTCAGCGCGTGCAGATGCTGACCTTCTCCTCGGTGTTGTTGGTATTGACATTGCTCTTGAGGATCTGGTGGAAGAGGTGGCGCACAGTTGCCGTGGAGACCAGTATGCATTCCTCGTGACATCTGGAGGCGAGGTCATCTCCCATCCAACCGTACGCGAGATCATTCGCGATAACCTCCGATTCCCTAATCTCCACCTAGCTGAGGTGGAGCACCATGATGAGTTCCCCGCCATCGCTGAAAGAATACTCACAGAAGCCAATGGTGAGTTCCCCTTCTCCTGTCACCTAGTTACCAAAACTACTTCCGTTATATTAAAATATGGTGGCAAATGTGCCTTGATGAAATCGCTTCCCTCAAAAATTTTCTAATTTCTGTGCAAAATCACCAAAGATTGTTATGTATATTTACATCAAACCCCACATGCGCACAACAGTCTTGTGTCACTATGGTTCATGGTGTTTGTGTGTCAAGTTGAACTCGCAAAAAGATTTTGGTACATTTTAGAAACCCCACATATTAGGTATCCTTGAACAATATGTGAGGTGATGAAATAGTATCTATTTTAAAACAAATAGGATCTATCTATTCCATGATCCAATGTTAATTTACAGGCACCGCCGAGCTAATCTTGGGCACTACCAACACAACCATACCCATATTCAGTGTGGTGTATATCTATTCATGGTATGGCGTGGCTAACTCGCCTTATATTGTGGTGATGAAATCCAAGAAACACAAAGGCAGTGGCCAGGCTCTAGGTTCAGTTACTGGTGAGCTCATGTTCCTCTTTCTCTCTGTCATGGTTCTCATTAAAAAGAGGTAAGAAAGCACATGCCTATATGTATTGTCAGTTCTAGTGTTGATCCCCATTGAGCTGTCAAATTATATGCTGCATGTCTCCTTGTGGTCAACAATCTATTCTCACTACCTGAAGCTGTTGGTATAGACCCTTATTGAGGTAATGTGTTTGTAGCCCAGGACCTGGAGAGCATGGTTTACCATCGTCTGGATCTAGGACAGTTACCAGCGGAAAAGACATGCCTCCATTTCCAGCAGCTCGCATCATTCTCTACGTCAGCGCTGTTCCTGTCCCCACAGGCATTTGAGAAACCGTACGAGCACGTCAGTCAGCCTGAGACTAAAACGATGATACAGAATTACATCGCCTATCTCAGCGACAGCTCCACTTACATCAGCAAACCGGGTAAGTGTGTGTGCGCATTCAATTCGGAGATTCGCCAACCCCCACAACTTGTCTGTACAGAAGCTAATGCCACAATTGATTCCTTCCTATTATGGATCAATGGATCAGGTTTTAACTTGTGGAATCACTAACGACACAATTGGCACAGCGTGATAAATTGAAGCATCCATTCACCCAACGTGAATCACCTAAAATAAAGCTGTTGGTGAAATATTGAGCAGCTTCATGTTTCTGTGTGATATAAATAATCTAACCACTTATTTGCAGGTCTCAAGAAATCTGTTAAAAATGATGCGCTGGCAATATCCAGGCTAAATCGACAATGGCTAACACAGTATCATCTGAGCTCATACAGAGATTTTATTATAAGACGGTAAGAGATGCGATGGGCAACATGGTTAAAAAATACTGTTGGCTCGCATTGGCTGCTCAACATTTCTATGCAAAGCTGTTGGATGGTACCAGGATTGTCTAAAACATATCCCTAGCATAGTGGCTTTGGTATTTCCGGAGAAACCGATATCCCCACACAAATATGGCAAACCGGATTTGTGACTGAATTTGAAACTGGAACAAATCAGGAAGAATATTATAATAAGCATAATACAATTTACTCAAATGCCTGCATCTGGGCAGAATGTAAATACAGCACCTCTTCGCTGTGGCTGAGTATATTCTGAGGATGATTATCGTCTGGGCTTTGCATTCTGAAGAGCAAAGAATACCTGATGGTAACATCACACCTCGCCGCTCCCTATATCATCCAGGCATGTGGTGGTAACACCTCACTGCTCCCTATATCATTCAGGTACGTGGCGACGCCAGACGGAGCGATGAGAATGTTTCCTGCAGCCTTGACAAGGAAACGTTACGAGCCATCTCAGAGTCACTGGTATCGTCAGGCCACTCGTCTTCCTGGCAGGATCATGCTGACCCGGCCATACGTGGACACAGCTGGGGCCGGCTTCATTGTAACAGTCAGCCACAGTATCTATGAGGGCAGGTGAGTGTTCAGGCTGTCTGTTTGTCCATCTATCTGTGAGTCCTGTGTGAATACAGCACTAGTATTCTAAATCAGCCTTCAACTGAACCATGTGCTATGGTTGTCTGAAATTTCGGCAACCTGGGATCTCATGGGATGCACATTGCCGTGGCAATGCCCCCCTCCCCGCGGCAAAGCGGGGCACCCTGTTGCAAATTGCCGCGGACTTGTCATCTTGTGCCGCTGGGGAAGAGACATTGAGACTGAAAGTAATACTGATAGGAATATCCTAATACTTAGAGTGAGAATTAGATTGACTTTTTAGACTATCACGGTCAGTGACTGAGTCAGTTACACAGTAAGTTAGTATTAGTAACTGCTGGGTCACTGGCTGAGTCAGTTACACAGCAAGTTAGTATTAGTAACTGCTGGGTCACTGGCTGAGTCAGTGGGTCATTGACTGACCGAGTCAGTGAATGATCTGTAGTGTAAAATTCCAGGGTGTTGGGTGTAGATTAATCTAACTGTCCAACTAAGTTACTAGTATTTATTGTCTGATAGTTTATCAGCTTTATGTAATGAACAGTCCTTGGGTAGATGGTAGATCTGTACGGAGTTCGGCGGTACGGTAGAGTACCCTGCGGCACAAGTTTGCCTAGATTTACCGCGGCGGCATTGCCGCGGCCAGCCGCGGGGATGCGAATCTCATGAGATCTCACATTGCCGAAATGTCTTCTTCAAGGGTGTGGAAATTGTTTGTATGAATGCCTTCTGTGTGTGTGTGTTGTGTTAATTTTAGCTAAAAATGTTCAATCATTGTTTACAGTATGCTTCTACAATGCATGTGATTAATCTTGACCGAGTGTTATTGATAGTGTAAAAGCCCAGAATATTGTTTTTCACCCTCTTCTGTATGCACTCATTGTTTTGTCTGTTTTTCCAGGGATGCATCACTCCACACACCAAATGACCCGATTTCTGCCGTGGTGGGTGCAGACTTTCCTGTCTCCTTCTTCCAGAGACTTGTGCTTGATATAATACCAGTCTGTGGTCACAAGCAGATCAGGTGAGTGTCATGAGCCCCTCAACGCTCTTCCTTTATCCAATCTCTGGTACTGGCTCTGAGCTGTTCTGGCTCGCACCCCAAGTTGCAGAGTATAATTAGTAAGTTCAACATATACATGTTTGTATCAAAGCAACTTGCCGGTTCTCTGGGCTAAATAAGACTGCTTTATTTGATATAAAACACAAACAGTCAAAGCCAGATCGAAATTTATATATAGAAAGCTGAAAACCTCAGAGTAACTCCATATCAGAACATAACAGCCAGAGAGTGAGTGGCGTGGGGAATGGAATCTCTGTCATGAGAATCTCTCTGCCCTGACTATTACATCCCTCCTGATTTGTGACAGTATTGTGGTTTTTGCAGTTGTTTCCTGATAGATGATCGAGGCTATCTCATCTCACATCCATCAGGCAATGCTTACTCCGCCTCATACGAAGATCAGCACATCACGCGTGTGGCCCCGCTTATCGCTAATGATATCCTTGAACATAAAGGTCTCGTCACCAAGAAAGTTTGCTACAATCTGCCCGATCGCACCATACAGAGATACTACCATGTAAGTTATCCCCCCCTTGTCACTATCACTGAACAAGTCCGTTGGGAAAGGTTCACACATTAGAGTTGGTCAAATGTTGCTTGAGTTCCCCTCTGAGAGCCATAGATATATTTGTGAGGATTATCATGTGAATTATGCTGGTTCAAAATGGAATAGCACGCATGCTATTACCCCAAATATGCCAAAATTAGGCTTTGTCCATTTTACTCGTACTGCGCATGTGACCCACCACTTTTACTCGACCTCCACTGGTCACTTGAAGCTGTTGCAATAAATGACAGGAGATATTAATGAAGCGCGGAGCTCACTTTTACACCAAGAGTCCCACAGTCTGGACATTGAACATTTCCAGAGCTACTAATCATCCATATCGAGCTGCATTCTTCACAGCACTGTAATTCAATAAACATTGGTGTGTGCCTAAGTTCTGTATGTATCTCTTGTAGTTTAACACAAGTCTGGTGGGCACACTGACCAACCTAAAAGCGGGTGAACAGTGTATCAGATATCAGCTGTCTCTAGTGGCCGGTACCAATGCCTTCATCGTGATGGTGAACGAAACCTGTGCAATGAAGATACCTGCGTTCTGTCCGTGCAGCACGGTAAGAATTTCATATCATTATAGCCTTTCCTCACCACAACTGAAGATGCAGCATTTACCAACCTGCACCGTAGAGGCTATGTTAATGTTTTGATTGTCTCCCTCCCATTTTGTTAGTAGAACAATTTGTTGCTGACGCAGCCTAAAAGATACACCGTGGAGTAACTTTGACATTTTGTTTTTGAGGAAACCATTGGGTTCTCAGAGGAATTATAACATCTGTGTAAATCAGGACATATTCAAGGTATTATGTGTCTGTGACTTTGTTTGTAGACGGATCGACTGTGTCTGAACTGCCAGAGAATGGAACAGTCAGAATGTGAATGTCCATGCGAATGCCCTGCCCACTCAGGTGTCTGTGAAGATGAGTTTGCTGCGGAGGTGCTGCCCGCCTGTGACCTATTTACAGAGACTAATGTTCTCTTCAAGCTTCCCAGCTCCTTCTCCAGCAGACTGGCCCAGTGCCTACCATATCAATGCAGGAAATACAGCACCAAACAGTGAGTAGAAATACAACACCAAGCAATCAGTAGTTCTGCAGTTCAAAATAGTGAGTAGTTACACTGCAGGTTTCAATCACTAAACTGAAATATAATCACCAGTAGATATCCACAATGACCTCTCAACTCAAAATTCCTCTATTCAAAATCAATCTCTGCAACCAACTACTTATGTTGATATTAAGTATTGAGATTATGCGTGAATTATGTAATTATGCCATCCAGTAATTTAATTTCAGAGTTTTTCAGTTTAATAAATATTTCGGTCCCATTGTCTCACTGTAGTTTGCCTTGTAGTTATAATCCTCTGTATATGCGCACATATCTATGTCATTCTGGCTGTCTTTGATAAACATAAGATGGTGGTTTACACCAGAGGAAGATTCAAAAGTTTTGACCGAAAGCACCACAGACTGACTTTCCTAAAACTGTAATGTCATACGTCGGCTAGGATAGCAGAGTATCATCATTGTATAATTTTCAGGTCCTGCATGGGTGTTGTGGGATGCTCTTGGTGTGAGTTGGAGCCAGATGGTGTTACAGAACTCTCCGGATTCTGCGATATCCAGCAAGTCTGTTTCGGAGGGGTGCTCGGAGCACGCACTCCATACAATGACCAAGTCAGCGGTATGTATGCGCTGAGATAGGCCAGTGTATGGCCACCGTGAGGCCGGTGCTTCGCTTGTACCAAATAATGTGTTCATTCAGAGTTGAACTACAGTTGTTGAATTTCTCTCAGTTTGGGGAGATAAATTTTAGTTTGTGCCCTCGTTCGTGTACACGTAAGATATTTATTTTGACTGTCACAGTTTATTCCCGTACATACCGTCCACTTGGTTAACTGTGATGTTTATTGCAGCTCTGGGTAATGAAGCTGAGTCCACAGTGGTAAGCCTGCTGAGGAATACTCCGGTGGGACCTGTAGCAGGGGCTATACTGGGAACCTTCCTGGTTCTAGCTTTAGCTGTATACTGCTACCGCCATAACATGCACAGGTGAGCTAGAGTTATCATTAACACATCTTACACTACATGTATACCCCAGGGCACTGATAGCTACCACCAATTGGTTCACATTGTATATATAAAACTTTGTAGAGTATCTCGCGAGCACGCTGTCTCATTGCGGCAAATATTGGGCTAATCCAAATTCGCGCTCGTGCTCTTTGATGGAGCGACACTAACCTCATTGTGCTGACTGAACACTGTGTGATGTGTTGTGTGATGTGTTGTGTGATGTGTTGTGTGATGTGTTGTGTGATGTGTTGTGGCAGTCACTTAGCACTCTGCGTGACTCACTTTTTGTGTTGCAGACATAATGTTGGGGATAGAATGGGCGGTGAGGTAAATTCCCCTGAGATCGGTTATAATCAGGAGCAGGAAGGCTACATCTACCATGAGTTACCAGCCATCCCGGGTCCGTCAGCGGCTCTGTCCCCAGGTATGCTGCTGATCTCGATCAGACTCAAGGGACATCTCAATGCAGATTTCCATCCTTCTGCTATTTTACATCCTACTTATTCATGTTATAGGAATTCCCTTTTGGTAGGAAGCATTTCAAGTTTTGAAAAAGAAGCATCCAGTGTTTTCAGCATGATTGACTTCATTTAATTCAAACCACTATTCAAGTTATATAGCTGGCCTTCAATTCAGCTCACTCATCATCCTTCACCATTATTTGTATATGGAGTATGTATGTTCTAAGGGAGACAATTTCAAACTCATCCATTCCATTTAAAATCAGTTATCTGCTTTCATTGCTGCATTGGTCTACGGCTAAGATTTTAACTGATTTTTTTCCGTCTTTTTGTAGCTCTGTCTAACGTGGTAGCAATGGAGGCACCTCATAATATATCCCCTTACCGAGTGAATGTGAACTACAGGCCACCACGTCCAGCCGTGACTACCACGGAGAGCAGTGACCACGGCTACAGTACCATGACCGCACACGAGGAGGCCGACTCCTCATCCACCTCCTGCATAGAGGCCATCACCACATCTAAAACCAGACACAGTATAGTGAGTATCTGCCTCTGCTCGAACATTCCGGTATATTCAATGTGATGCGTAGGACATGACATCATTGCATAAGACCTCAAATAGGCACTTTGTGGGTTGTCTAGCAGGTTAGCTCTGCACATTGGGCCAACAGGCAAGATTTAATTTTATTTTGCAATATAAACACACCAAACATGCCCAGTTAACTATGCTACCATTCGTATTGGGATATGAGACAGTCCGCACAAAGAATAGGGTGTCCATTGTACAGGCTATTCCCATGGTCCTAATGTCATGATAGACACACTCCACTACACATGTGATAGGGTGTTACTCCCAGAGCACACACTCAGCAGGAGCGCTGTTCTAACATTGTGTTGCT
>Ga0224501_10003192_pt1 | contig 12896 bp, 7 predicted proteins | sample SF_Oct11_sed_USG_4_FD_169105 | JGI IMG/M metagenome (GOLD analysis project Ga0224501, IMG submission 169105) | Sediment microbial communities from San Francisco Bay, California, United States - SF_Oct11_sed_USGS_8_1 | ecosystem: Environmental > Aquatic > Marine > Sediment | place: USA... | reverse complement strand
ACTGTAAAGTCACTGGATACTTCATCACCTCTGCATAATGGTTTGTTTGCCATCATATGACGCCGTGGTGATAATCAGGAAATCGCCATGTAGATAGTTCAGCTGTTTTGTTTCAAAAGTTGATTACCGAAGACAGGTTCCGTATGAGGCATGGGTTTCATGGTATCATGAGATAGGTTCCTGTTGCTTCTCTTGAGTTCCTGACAGATCTGGAAACAGTACTAGAACCACTTCCACTACTAGCTCAGCTACTTAGCTACACTGTACAATTTTTGAGTTCCCTTTAACACCGATTACATCATCATAAAAATACTAGATGTGAATGGGCTATAACTCTTCCTGTAGAGTCTTCATCTTCCCCAACTGTGGATGATAGTGTGATCTATGATACCGTGCCAACGCCATATTCACTCGGTAGAAAACCCAATACTCAGCGAGCATTGTCCCCACCTGTGTCATGCCATACAACGGATAGTAGTGCTTACTGCAGGTCAGTATCACTTATAAACTGGACAAGATCATCTGTCGCATAGGTTTCACGAAATATTTTGCGTTACCCGTAATGTTGACCTTGACCATCTACTGGACTCTATTTCTGGCACCTGCTTTTGTTTGACTAAATAGAATCTCTGACTTCCATGGACCGCAATGTAAAAAGGCCTACGGTCCTAGTTAGGCTAACCATGTAAAACAAGATTTTCAAGCCGAATCAAATTTGATAAATTAATACACGCAATTAATTATCCCAGCTTCTCTCCGTGCATTTAGCAACCGCATAACTAACTTAAGAATCTCGCTGTCTAATGTGGTTATTTTTCCGATGCTGTTTAGACAAATGATTGATATGTTGTGAGGTGTTGAATACTGTCAATTAATGCGCGATACGAGGTGCTGATTGAGAAGTAAGTTTGCTGTTTCAGGTCGGCAGATCAATCCTTTGAGAGCCCGGATTCAATGTACAGTAGTCCTAGCAGCTTATCCCCAGGTAATCAATTCGGGAGTTGTCGTTCCATTAGCACTCTTGGCACTCGCCAAGTGGTTGTGAGAAAAACAATCCTTGAGAGCTACTGAATTCATGAATGCTTTCTCCATCTTGATAGCGGGTAGCATAGCAAGCTTGCGGTCATACGGCTGTTCATGTACAGGTCTAAAAACTATTATTGGTCCATCCTTCCCAGCTGGGCATCTGTGTGACGCAGCTAAGCTAATATTTTTCCAGCTTTTAGTCATATTTGACTTACTAGCTTTACCCGAAGCTAGCTTACTAACTTTAGCTCGGAATATTAAACATTGATAGAAAACATGCCACTGAAAGATATGTGCACATTGTTTGTTATGTAACCACCTGCTCCCTTATCACATTGTAGAAATTCGTAGTAACAGATTAAAGCAAGATAGTCACATCTACGTTAACCTGAGTGCATACAGGAGCACTCCTAACCTACATTCAGCTGCTGTAAGTACATAATCTCTATTTCATTAATCCCAACACTCCGAGGGTAGCAGCGGAGCGCTGAGGACCGGTTTGGTGAGATCTCTGCACTGCCATTCATCTGCGTTTAGCAAGTACAGTTCAGGAGTGGATAGTTGTGTCCATTTTTTTATGTTAGCAGCCTATCCTTTCCTCAGCCTTCTTCTGCGTCATCCCAAGGCCATTGTAGGTATGCCTGGGCCCAAATGAGAAGACTCATTACACATTCTACCATTGTATTCTGTAAGTAAGCTAGTTATACAATGGACCTTTTGTTGGGTAAGTAAGGGCTAATGACCCACAAAATCTCATGCCAAAACCAGTCAACCTTGTTAACAGAAGTCTAACTATTTGGTGATATCTTTGTCTCTTAGATTGTATGAAAAATTAACCCCAACTGTTTGTGGTGATGCAGATTCATGTTGTGTGGGTTGGCTGGCCCTAGTCATCTCAAAAATTAAATAACTGGTCTTTTAGCAGGCTCATGTTCATCTTGTGATATTCTTTCAGGCAGCGCCCAAGAAACCGCCTCGTACAGAAACACCTAGCACCTCTACCGAGGAAACTGACAGTGACCTTCAGAGTGACTTCAAAGGTCGAGGCGGCGATTACGTTCGACTCAAACTATCCGCATCCACGACAAGTGTATTCGAGGTAAATCATTATAGCATTGAGGTTAAAATGGTGAGTTATTATTAATTATCGAATTCCTCCCAATTCCCTAGCTATGTAGTTAGTTAGTTAGTTAGTTAGTTAGTTAGTTAGTTAGTTAGTTAGTTAGTTAGTTAGGTTTGTATGTAGCTGGTTGCAAATGTTTCCCCGATAGATTTTCCTGAGCCACGACCGTAGCATTCATGAAGAACCGGTATTGGTGACCATGGCGAAGAATAATTCAGTCATAACTTATGAAAATAGAATAAAAGCCTCTACATGAAGCTGTTTGCTAGGGAGCAGCCGTAGCTTAGTGGTTCAAACACCTGACTCGCGAACACTGATTTATGCGCTCGAATCCCAGAAAGGTTAATGGTGGGGGCAGAAAGGCCACCTGAAAATTCGCCCACGGGCTCCGAAAATGTCCCCCTTCTAACCAGAGAGCAAACGCCATGACTCAACAGAAGCGAAAAACACGGCAAACTCCCTTCTGTAACCAATAACACTCATTCGGTTTAGACCTTCACTCTCTACTGGCATGTACAGCTTACTAGTGACCAACTAAAGTTGCAAAAGATAATTTCTTTCATTGTGTCATGTTTTCTGTAGACTCGGCCTCATCTGATTCTATCACAGTCAGTACCAAGTGCACGTTTACGTCACTTTAGTGAAAGCCCAATCAATGAAAGTATCTCACCACTGTTAGCACTGTCCGTGCCCCACACCGCTACCAACTATCAATTCACTTTCCCCGGAGAAGAGGACGAGTCAGACGATCACATATACGAAAACATGCAGAGCGTAGCAGCAATAACGATGAGGAAGCCCCCTAAGGTAAAGTTCCCATCTCATCTATAGTGATTATCTGCCCATAACACTCCCCCTGGCAAAGATATAACCACCCACAGAGCCGTACTGATAAGACTGCTATGCAACGGTGTATGGTAACTCAACCCTTTGTTAGGCTAGGTTTTATATCAGAACATTGGCTTAATATTCATCAAAAGTTTCTATCCAGTATCCCTGATGTTGTAGCAGGAAGATAAACAGGTATTGCCTCGCGCTTTCATATCCACGTGATTCCAAACGGCTTGTTCTGTATTAATATGTCCTGTGTACGCAGCACATGTGATTATTGTTGCTATAACTCAATTTATCCAAACTGAAAAACCTATTCCCAGTCGATTTGCCATATTCACATCTTGCCAAGCGACCTTCCACTACACATCATCCCTGTATAGGAGAGCTAGCGCTAGTTTTAGTTTTGTCTTGTTTAGACCTGTCTTTTCCTGTATCTCTTCACATTTGGGCTGCTCACCGCTCGACACAATGTCCATCACATCGTTCACCTTTCTCATATCGAGGTGAAGGTCACGCATGATTCTGTCAGGTTGAATGCTTCCTAAGAAACATAAGATGGCATCAGACAACAGGTGTCAGAAAATTAGCAAATACATGTACGACCAGGGTATAGGCCCATAATATGTCATAGCCACCTCTCCATGAACCGGGGAACAATCAATAGTGAATTGTTATTTGAGTTATCAGTTTAAACTGATGGAACTTTGGAGGGTGAACAATCTTTGCCGTTATCATTGATTAGCCATGTATATTGTTCTCCCTATCTCAACCATTGTGTTGCCACCATTAGTAAGCATGAACCAGTCGCGCTGTAAAGTCCATTCTATCCCCTGTACTTGCCTATACTAGGCATGTCCAAAGCCATTCAATGTGACTGCTATATTTTACCTGTATCCATGTAGGCGTCGATAATGACATTGTGCGTCTCGTCAACCGTCATGTCGTGAACTCGTGCTATCGTGTTGATGCTGAACTCTTGTTGTGTCATACGCACAATGTCTGTAGTGTGATACCTCTCATCCCTCTCTGTGCCATACAGACTCAGTAAAGCCGCTTTGTACTTCTGTAGACGGCAGATCAGTACCAAACTGGGCATTACAAAGTTCAAGGACAGTTCATAGCATACTATATTATTCTATGATGGCTTAGTGGTTACAATACAGAATTTGTGGCAGTGAGTCGTGGGTTCAAATCCCAAAAAATCAACAGGAAGGGCACCCGGCCCTTATTCGCTCCAACAAATCTCCCTGTTAGTCAGGGAGCAAACTCCACAACTCTGTGGAGTATAAACAGAAGTGAAAGAATTATTCTGTGATTACTTTGGTTTATGCGTATTATAGTTGACTCGCCACTACAGTACATGTTTCCCTGTATTGTGTGGTTTTGGTAGCTGGAGAAACATGACTGGACACTTACTCGATCCGCTGTTGATTGATTGTTGTCCGACTTAATGATTTTATATCCCATTTCGCCTAAGATCGGCGTCACCTCATCCAGTATTTTCTTCCGGTATGGCATTTCTCTGGAGCTCGGCCTGCAGAGCCATGAATTTAATAAGCCTCATTTCAAAGAAATGCACGGTTAAAATAACATTAGTCAATTGGTTCCTTCATTGAGCGCAGTGTAAAAACTAAAACAGTCAAAAGACCTTCAATCTAAGAGTACAATATTACAATTCTGAGGTGCACTGAACATTGAGCAAACTGTTATTTTAAAAAAACTGTTCACATTTCAATGCCCTGTAAAACACTTACAGAGGAGATTTAGTAGTAGGTAGTCCCTGATTTCTCCGTGAGGTTTTATCTCCCCTGTATACTGCGAGGGCGTCATGAAATTGATGATAGTTATCAGCTGGTGCTAACTCTAAAAACACAGCAAGGTCGGTCTCATCACAGTTTCTTTCTTTACCAATACCACAGGCTATAGCCATTATATTTTACTAGGTTTGGTTTTATATCTATGTATACCATGAGGTGGGCTCATTACCCCCCCCCTCCCCGTTCTCTCAACTGTTCACCCTGATGTTACTCATGTTGGCTGAGTTGACTGGGAGTCACCTTAAAGCCATAGGCCATAGTTACTATACTTAACTAGGTACAGCTTTGATTATATTTATGCACACCATAAGATAGGTTCATTGGTCTTTTTCTCTCCGCTGGCCCGTGCAATTTACCCCTGGATGGGGTTTTTGCTTCGCGTAGCTGTCTCTCCAAGTCGAGAATGACTCCCCGGTAATTCTCCAGGATTGATTGCGTTCTTTCATATGGTAGATCGGACTGACTGCCTTGAGGCGACGGTGGGGTGCGTTGCTGCAAAAAGTTGAGAAACCCATTTAAGAGGTATTATTGAATATTATTATGTAATTTGTGCTTTTGGTTGAAAATCACATTAAATTAATGATATATATGTTGGAGTGGGCTGATTGTAAATTTTTTACTGAATTAAAATTGTCTTTTGTGTTAAGTATTTTTCAAACGAGATGCCTACGAGTGAAATAGACTACCACTATCAGCTCTTGTTCTGTGAATGGACTATACTATGCTATACTATTCTATGCTATGATATACTATACGATACTATACCATACTATACCATACTATACTATATATACCGTACTATTTAGTTTATCTGTCTACCGCTTAATTAGGAGTGGTCTCCAGGGGCTCTCACTTACAAAATTGTATTTAGGAAGAGACAGCCTCTGCATACTAGAAGGTCGCGAAGCTGTTGGCCCATTACCCGGTGGCCTGGTAGATGTTCTTGGTTCTCTGTCTAAAAACTCTGGTCTGCAAAGAGTGAAGGCTGCGTTCAATACATTGGCTTTAACAGATTGTTACGGCGTGTACCATTATATGAAGTCATGTTGCTCGTTCGGGTACAGACTTTAGTGTATGACGACATATTGGTCTGGTAAACAGTTTGATCCTGTGTCATTATCCATGAGCCGTGGACACTTTACTTTCATATATACATGCTACGTAGAACCGGGTTTTGTCTTGGTGTTCGACTTAGACCTTACCTGATCGTGCCAATATTGGACGGTTTCGTGGAAGAGAAATTTGGTTTCTCAATCTCGTGCGCATCGTTCTCTGATTGTGACTGCTCTTCTTGTACTAGTGGATAACCTACTACTGGTTTCTTCTTGCTCGGTTTGCCTGATTTGAAGCCATCTGGCATCGCGATACCGCAATCAGTGAATGGACGCTTGGCTCTCGCTTTCTCATTGTCACTAATCAACTGTCCAGGGTTGCCTACAAATCCCAAAATGTTTGCTTCTCGTGTTCATCACTTCTTTGTATGACCTCACCGCCATGGGAAGCCGCCGGGTTAGATACTAGCTTTTTTTCCGCAAGTTGAGGCTTAGCATGGAGCAACCAGCTGGGTCAGTATTTAGACTCCATTTCGTAGTGAGGTTTGTTTTTCCGTTTTGAGCTAGCACTAGGATGTGAGGAGCTCAACACGATTCGAACCCAGGTTCTCACAGTTGTGGGCCTAGCGCTCTACCACAGAGTTGTCCCCCGCTATTCTTTAGAGACCGGTTAGGATTTCAGAACGAGAATGTTAAATTTATTTACCTGTGCCTGGTGGAGGCCCCATAGCTTTAGAGTTGGGAGTTTTCAGCATTGGTTTGCCATCCTGTCCTAAGGCCAAGACTACGCTTTCACGTCGTTGGCTAGACGGTGGCGGCGGCTCTGATAGCCTTCTTGCGCTGTAAATATTTATCCAAATCATGATGCGTTGTTTACTGTGCTACACCAAAATTAACTCTCAATGTTGGCATACACTTTATGTTTAAAATGGATATTTTACAAATGGATGTCCTAGCCAAAGTCGCTTATTGAACTTCACTATTTTTATTGAATAGAACCTGTGGATTTTACCCTAAAACGCATAAGAATGATTACCTATCAGTATCACCGAGTCTAACCTGTTTGAACCTGGCTTGCCATCATTGTGTCCATTAGCCGCCAGTGGCATAGCTGGTGTAGACAAAACTCCCAAAGAATCACTGGCAGTTTTCCCAACAGCAGTGTGAGTGGGAAGGATCGAGTGGGACTGTGATTCTTTGATAACTGGTCGATTACGTCCACCAATGAAACTGTCAGCCACCGCACCTCGACTACCGGGTATCTTCAGCTGTTTTAGCTGAGACTTAAGCTCTCCATTTTCTCTCAATAATCTGTCTTTCTCTGTCTCTAAGCGAACATTTATTGGGGCCGCCTTTAAAGCAGCTTTCATCGCTTTTTTTTCCTTCTCCGAGACAAAAACGAAATATCCAATCAGCAACGCGGTCACTAACAGAAGGAGAACCCCCAACACTATGGAAACAATGCAACAGGTTCCTAGTGACTGGGGTTCAGTTTCTTGTGCTTGGGCCTTGTCTGACATCAATGAAATATCTTCACTGTCCTTACCATCACCACCATCACCACTCCAATCCGTTCCCACACTCACTACAGGATAACCTAATATCCCAGCCATGGCTTCATTCGTTACCATTGCCAGCATCGGTGTTATCATATTAGCCCGCAGAAGCACCCAATCTGTAGTAACTGCGTACATCACCAATGCAATTCTCTGGTTAAGTGTTTGCCGTTTACTGAGCCATGTGATGCTGTCAATGATAACTCTCACTGAATGTGATTGCCAGCTGGTATCAGTAGCTATGTCCTCCAGTTTATTGTAGTATGTGTGAGCGGCGTGCTGGACCAGGTCTCTCAGCCTACTCTGTATCTGTATCTTAAACTGTAGACCATCAATCTCATTCTGTTCCGTCCCTAGTAGACTTATTGTCAGTAACCAGGGACCCTCTGACTCACTTGGCTGCGCCACAATCCGAGGGGTGGAACTGGAACTCACCGGCTCAGTTCCCATTCTATGAGCCGTTGACTCGCTCTGGTTCTGTGGTGACTGCAGATCACGAATGCTATCCTCAGTCGTTGTGATATTTATGTCCGCACTTGCTGACGTTGTCGAGAATATGCCATCGGTTGTGTTGACTGTTTCATCACTAGTTGTATTTTGATTAACTGGTGCCGTGACACTGGCTGGTGGTGTTGGTGATAAACTGTTGTAAGGGTCATTTCGTCTGGCTCTCACTAGTAACCTCTCACTGTTGGCCAAACGTATGTCCGGTAAAGGCAAAATGTAATCACCACGTTGAGGTAGATTGCTAGAAAAACGAACGTTGGGAATTCGTTGTTGCGTGTCTTTACCATCTCCTCTGCTATAACCGTTTCCCCTGTAAGCCAGCTCGGGATTGTGAATCTTGCCGGGTCGATTTTCAGTCTTCCCAAATAATTTCCCAGAACAGATTGAAAGACACAGTAGAAAACAAGAAATCGCCACATGACTGCTTTTCATTCTGACCACATTGCTAAACAACGACCTTCCGCTGGACACAATGTACTAACCTTGAGTCCAACACCAGCAGTACTTCCACATTCTTGAGATACTGCTCATCTTTCCGCATTTAAAATGACAGTTTATACTAGAAATATATTAGCCGTAACGTTATTTAAATACACCTGCACTTTGGTTTTAGGTCACCCCGCGAAGATCTAAAGGGTCGCTAGGGGGCGATACTTCGGGTCCTCTAAGCTCGGAAGCCGAGGACAGCATAACTGAACTGAGGGAGCACACAGGTGGGTGTACTTCCCCCGCTGACACTAGCGATATCGATGAACAATGTTTCTATTCCGATCTGGCATCAACACATGATTATGTTGTTCTAAACTCGTGTACAGACACTGATACGATCGCAACTAACTGTTTCGCGAGCTCTTCTTACCTCCGGCCAGACGGGAATTACGGTCTGAAGCCGGTAACTGAGACAGAACTTTAATAAATAGACTGTAATATTTATGATTTGTAATACAGATCATGCTACTCAGCTATGCTAATTAAGGTTGACAAGCTCATTGGATACTCATTCAGGATCTTAGTAAAATTGTCAAGTACGCTTCACTTGCTGCATCAAAGTTATATTCGTAATCTAATTTGCCTGTATTGTCTCTCGCTTCCCATCAAGTACTGTGAACCCGTTTAGTTTTGTATGATGTCATTTTTTTTATAGATGCCTATTAACAGTATATCTTTGCCTTGAACACAGACCTGTGTTGATATTCCGTTTGATATTTCTTCGGCTTTATTCACTAGAACCGTGGTGACTGGATTACATGACCGGTTCATTACATGTAATGCCGGAAGGGTCAGAAAGCACTAACTCCCCACATACTTGAGTATGATGAATTAATGGAAGGGAAGGTTTGATTAGATTCCCTGATCAATATAGTTAATACACAGGCAATACCGTACTGCTAGCAGCTCCATAGTATAGCGCATCACATCTAGTTATTTGGGTGAGTAGCTTGGACCAGGAGTCTGCGATATAGTTTTGTATTTTCAATCATACCTGTGGTTTGACATGCCCTTTTCTGGTAAGTTTTGATGAATTATTTCACTATTGGTTGGCCTATCAGTGGCCTCTGTATGTCTATCAATATGAGATAAGAGCTGCATTGTGGCAATGATACATACAATGATATCATTTGAAGCCAGCTTGCGCAGTCTTCAGTCGCATTTGCTCCACAGTGTGAGTATTGTTTTACATCCTATAGCTTGGGTGGCATGGGTCGCGATCATAGTTCTGTGTTCATAGGCATGATCACTATGTATATGTTCTGTGATAGTGAATTAGCTTCTAACTTCCCCATGTATTGGTTTAGTCTTGCTATTTGTGGCCATACTCCATTCTCCCTGCTTGTCGCTTGCTGTTAAAAGCTTATAGCTTCGGGAAGCGGATGTTTGCTCTCTCCTTTCTGAGTTATTCGTTCAAGTGTCTGTGTATCTTCCAATTGATCTGTGAGCAATGATTGTAATACTCGACATTCAAGTCTACGATACGATGTACCATAAAGGTCTCTTGGCTTTTATGACCTGTAGTCTCATCATTCTGTAAATGGTAGCTTGCCAAGCATAGCTGTATATCTAAATATTCATACTCTGCGCTATCCTCTGGCTAGCGTAGAGCCCTATTAGGTCGAGTTGACACATGGTTCACATCAGAGTGATTTGTGGTTAACCCTGTCAGGTCTTACACGAGGTATATAGGCTCATTACTGGACACACATGACTGGAGGTGGCAAGACAGGTTAGAATGCCTATACTATTATAGTCTCTCACTCTGCAAGCTCGTGTGTGCCTGATCGCACCGTGATTATACACCGCCTACCTAGTGCTGGCTAGGATCGCTGCCCACCCAGTGCTGCTAACTAGGATTACACGCGGCTTGTAGTAAGTGTGTGCGCAGCGGCACCGACTTGCCCTTTTATCATCTCTTTGAGTAGCTTTGCACCTATCAGTAAGTGTAGTAAGTGTGTATCAGTAAGTTCTCTTCACTATAAGTTCAAGATAGTTATCAGCATGAACGAAGTACTCCCGTCATCTCAGCCAGGAGCTAGCAGTATAATCTGATTAATCTGAATATCACTATTGATATTCCATTGCAGAACTGTTATAGCTTTAACAAATGAATTGATTGTATCACACATTCATTTAGGAGTCACTTCCGAGCCGTCTCTATCAATTCGGGACGCCATAAGGTGGCGTCATAGCTGTTAGAACGGACACTAAATTAAGAAACCTGAGCCATCTATGATATATCAGTGTCTGTTTTGATTTAGAAGCTTGGGCGGCCTATGCATCACCCGGTTTTCGTTATTAAGTTTGCTCACGTGTTTGATACCAGCATGCAGGCGTCTTCTCACCTACCCAGCATGCAGTTCTAACACACTAGCAGACGTTTTAGGAGTGAGACTGAGGGAAGCTCGAACATCTAAACCTCCAAGCGTGCGTAGCACGCGGGTACTGGATGGAGTGATACTGGATATTAGCGAACCTCTTAATCCTCGGGATTCGGTGCATGTAGGACAGTTACTGATAGAGAAGAGGATCCCTACGTTTGACGAGATGTCACGCGCTCAGAGTGAAGATGATTATGAGGACTGGAAACAGGTGAGTGCTGAACGAAGGTATGCCCAATATCAATTGGGATAGCGGGATAGCTCAGTCGTTAAAAGCGTTGGACTTGCAACGGGTTCAAATTCAGGACACGGCGGGTACTCGTTGTGAGTATGAGTTCCTCACATTTGTCCTAGCTCCTAACAATCCAACAAGCCTCAGGCTTAGAAGGTCCGTTAAATAGGATGGCCAAGTGTCGAGTAGAAAAAATATGTATATAGCAGTTATTGCCATCTTTTGTTGCGTATGGCAAGTCGTTATTGCCATGAAGAACATCTAGTATAGTACCATGCCCAGTGTAGAATGACTGCTAGCCTTGTGAGGCCAGACATGCGGCACATGTGCCTTTTATATCTCAATGGTCTGCCACTACTCTGGAGGCTTGCGTGATACAACTTGAGCTAGTTAGTAGATGAGTTGATAACAGGTTTCCGTGTGGCAGGTAGCCAAGAAATACTACCGGTACCAGAACTGGCCTAGAAATACCACCTAAAATACCTTACTAGGACGGCATCGGCAATAAATGCCAACAGAACTGGCCTAGAGATACCTTACCAGAACTGGCCTAGAGAAAGCGTTTTACCCTACACAACATAATCAGAAATAGCAATCTTGCAGCTGATTCTTTCAGCAGCAAAATGTCATAGCCTGATAGGGTTAGGTACTGTATGTGATGATTTGTGGAGCAGATCAAAGTATTATCCCTGTACCGCTGTCAGAGTGAATTGTTTCAGTCTGACTAGACAATTGTCAGCGCTGAGACAAAACTATTTTCATTCACCTGTAATCTATCGAATCATTTCCTACCTAAATCATCAGGTCACCATAGAACTGCTTTATATAGCTAAGAATTTTGTACATTTGGGTTTTCATTGAGATGCCTACCAATGAATGACCTGAGACAGTCTTGTGATTGACAGTAGGGTTGGAGTGCAAAAGGCTTATCCCAAATTTTGGAGTGACAATTGATCAGGATGTTTTAACTTAATCTGCATATGTACGCACATATACTCGCCAAAGTTTTTTTATGCCATAATTGCACTAATCCTAACAAACAGTTGCTTTCAGTAAACATTGCTGAAAACGCTTGAAAACAGGCGCCCGGTGCCAGGTTAACTGCCTGAGATATCATGCTCATATGTGGTAGAGTTTGATCGGGTGTGAATAAATGTTCCCTTGGCCTCAGAAGCAATACACATGCCCCCCCTACTCTCTTCGCGAGCTCAGGAAATTATCAGCCAGGGCATCTTTATAGCTATGTAGATTACCGCTATTACAGCTATATATGTACCAAGAGAGTACTCAGACAAAATTTTAGTACAGCATTCATTGATAACTGGGTGGTGATTAATCGGAAACCTATGCGTTTCAGATTGATGGTATTTTTGCCTCTATGGGAGCTGGCGGGGGAGATGATCTGTCCACTGAGAGATTCCTGGAGTTTTTACAGAGAGGTAAGTTTATCTCTAACTTCCACTCAATAACTCTTTACTCGTACTCAGTACCTCTACACTCCCACCTGGTATCTCTTTACTCCCATTAAATACCTCTACATCTGAGTGGACATCCAAACTGTCACCCAGTGCTCCCACTCTGGGCTTCTACACTGTGTGCTGGCAGACTGCTTGCGCTGTCTCTCAGATTAGATAGCGTAACAGGTGTCTAGTAAAGGATAAAGAATACTATGTGAGGTAGTGTCAGAATGCTCCGAATATCACTCTGTGGCTCTCTATAAAGTTCCTAAATGGCTGAGTCGATGTGCTCTTCTCAAATGGAAACTCTGTGTAGGGCGATAAATTTATTGAATAAGCGTGTCACTTTTCATCATGAAAAGCGATTGAAACCGCATGGTTATGATACGATTGGTTTCGGCTAATAGAACATCATTGAG
>Ga0224501_10003191_pt1 | contig 12896 bp, 10 predicted proteins | sample SF_Oct11_sed_USG_4_FD_169105 | JGI IMG/M metagenome (GOLD analysis project Ga0224501, IMG submission 169105) | Sediment microbial communities from San Francisco Bay, California, United States - SF_Oct11_sed_USGS_8_1 | ecosystem: Environmental > Aquatic > Marine > Sediment | place: USA... | reverse complement strand
CGGTTAGTTCATTATAATAAAACTCAGACAGTGCAAGGCAAAATGGGTAACATCCTCATGCGGGTGTCGGTGAGATAGTAGAAATGACTACCAGGAAGTATTGTTAGTTGTTGTGGTAAGGTGAAACACGAACTTGCCAGTAGAAGAAATTTCAAATCAATCTTCTATTATCCTCAGGATTTAGCTTAAAATTGCTTCTGTATTCATCCTCATTTTTCAATATATCTTTCCCACCACGGGATGTAGGCTGATTCTTTTGCCCTGCTCAGTTTTCTGGTGCCTACGTCCCGTGGATCTTATTCTAACTTTGGTGATACCGTCCTCCCATCTCCACTTATAATATTGGTGTATAGTTTGTGAGAGTGGGAAATTGAAACTGACCTCTCCTATTCAACCGTGTCCTTTGTCACTTTAGCCCGCAGTCAGCCGACGGGGAACAACCCATAGCCACGCACAGAGACATTCATGTCCAAATGATCTTTTGTAGAAAAGTTTGTTCAGCTTCGCAGAGTGGCCCTTCCGCTAGTCTGGCTCAGCTCCAAAAGGCTCAGCCAGCAAAAAGCCAAACCGTGCCATCAAATTGGGCGACATCCCCATCCAAAAAGAAAAAATCAAAACCAAAGAGCGCTGAATCTCAATCTACTGATGGCGGCGTGATGGAGTCAGTGACAGAGCAATCCACGACTGTTCCGGAGTCATTGTCCCGACTGTCGGCGAGCCCATCTGCCCTGAGGGTATGTTACCGTGGTGATGCTGGCCTGCCCAGTTGGGGTCGACTGCTGTAATGCTATTATTACTATCTCCTATCAAATAATCGGTTTGATTGCACCCATATATCATGCCCGCTGTAATAGAAGGTGGTTGCCTCTACTTTGTAGACCACCCAGCATGGGGAGTCCTCTGCCAGCGTGGCTCAGCAGTTGCCTTCACCAGCTATGGTTATGAGCAAGGTGCAGAATGGTAAAACCAATTCCATGCTGCTCAGCGATCTGGCGAGTAAAGCCAAAGTGGTGAGTTGGTGGGTCCACTGGTCTCACAAATCCTGCCCAGGTTGTATTGATCACTGCAGGATACTTACATGATGTAATGAGTGCTCTCCCGGTGTGCATGTAAGCAACAACTTGAAATTAATGACCATTTTGTGATCACCTCCACCATTCCACCCTATGTGTGTCGCTGAACCGCATAAGCCCCACATTGAACTGTTGTGTATATATTTGTCAGGCTAGAGGAGGGCTACAGTTAGCTCCTAATTCTAAGCATACTGGGAATCTCACAGTGCTAGGTGGAATGCCTTATCTTTATACGCAGCAAGCATCAGAGGGATCCCCCCCTTCGGGACATACTGTTCTGGTCAAAAACTCTGTAAGTCACCAAAAGGTCATTCTACCTAGGCTAGTGATGTCACTGGCATGTGCGTGGCTTTCTCATTTGGCATGACCGCCCACTTTGACAATTTCTGTTGAAGAGGGCATTGCGATAGTGCCAATTTTTACACTTTTGCGATACTTTGGTGGTGAAAAATAAGTGTCTATTATCCTAATAAGCTTTACGGAGTGCAATCACTTGATCAAGATGAAGATGTAAAACTTGTTTCATCAACCTGCCAAAATTATTAATTTTTTACTGCAAGCGATGCTAGCAGGGTTTTGCCAGATTCCTTATCAAAATCTAGATTCCTTGTTTGTTTTACAGGACTTGCTGCAGGGAATGAATGCGTCTAACGGAGTTATTTATGCCACACATTCGAGCCTTTCAGATAAAAATAGTTGTCAAACAGCATTGCTAGGTGTTCTGCCTTCACAGTCGATTGGACAGAATTCCAACCTTCAATGTAAGTGTGTATGTGTTCTCACGGGTCTTGATTACAAAGTTATACAAAACCCGGATGTATTGTTCACAGAACCATCAAGCTGACAGAAGTAAATGGAGTGGTTCTCGGTAGAACTTTTCTTTTACCTGGTGTCCTAGCTAAAAATATAATCAACATGTCTCAGTACAAAGTCGCTGTACTGCTCGTGCTAACCCAGATATGCCTAGAACATACATGAGTGCTCAGTCCACTCTCCTGCATCCTAGATTTTTTGTGCTTATTGTTTGTAATCCGATTATTGCGAGACAAGAGGTGTATTCGCATGATTTCCGTCAGACGCAGACAAAAAGTTTCAGGCGCCATCACGCGAACAAATAGCCGCAGTTAAAAAATCAAGGAGTTGCGGGCGCATCGGAGTTGTTCTCTATGGACAGAAAAATTTGTGCAGACTGTTTCGCAACAACGAAGCGACTCGTGAAGCGACTATTAAATAAGTAAGCGATTGATCTGGCCATGACATTTCGATAACTATGACACTGTATAAGCTATGTAACAGTCGAAGGTACATGGTTTGTACAAACGCATTTTTCAGGCGCAATTCCGAGCATTGGAACATAGAATACGTCGAAAACCCGGATGTCAAAGCCCGATCACGCGAATACACCAATTCACCTGGTCATAATTATTATTGGGAAGTTAGTGACGGACAAATAATCTTTACTTTCTCTTGACAGATGTAAAGCCTCTAGACAGCACTCAGGGAAGTCAGCCAGGTCAGAACATTCAACACTTCACACTAGCCAGTCGTCAAGGATTGACTCCCCAAATGCTAACTATGCAACTACAAAAAAATGCAAAGCCGGCCGTCTCACGAACACTTGTAACCCAGTCAACGTTGACTCAACCGCAGGCATTGCGGAAGACCACAGCGAATGTATCTGCCCCCACCAACTTTACCTAGCATCCGGAAATCGTTTTCTTTGACTGTTGATTTCAGATAAATTTTATTGTGATGTATGTGGTTTTTTAACAATGTACATGTAGATATTGAATCAATTGTTAACGATGAACCAACCCTTGGTTAATCCCTCTTGCCAGGTTGCATAATTTCTGTTATACTACTTTAGATTCTGGGTGCATCGCAGCCTTCTATTTTTTCTTCCATTTCCGAAGATATTTGAGAATAGTTTATGCAATTGAGAGTATAATACATTGGTTTGTACTAGTAATGGTAACCAGTTTACTAAACAGTTATACACACAGCCAATAGGAAAATGAACGTCAACATTACTTTAAAAAGTAATATCATAAATCCCATCATCCGGGACTACCACCATGTTCATAATATACAGCTATGTAAAATGCAGTGACACTGCGCATATTCACACATACTCTGGTTTCAACTCGTATCCGTGGAAACTGCAGCAGTGAGAGATTTCTCCTTACTGCTCTCCTCATTAACTTGACTGGATGGTTTCCCTTCTTTAGACTTGGCGTCTCCGCAGCTGTCCACAACCTCACTAACTGGCGACTGGGATGCACTGGGTACTGGTGTTCCAACCACCGAGATTATCTCCTCCGACTCTGTAGCAGTTGCCTAACAACCAAAGTCTCCGATAAAACAACACTCACTCATTGAAATGATATAACATGCGCTGCCATTGTGCCACATCAGAATTGTGGTGTGATGCAGAGGTTTTGTGTGGATTTCAATTGAACAGCCAGTGATGGTATCTGGTATTCTTTATGTCTTTATGGGGTTTGTGGATTCGTGATTGGTCAGGAGCAGCTGAGTTTCCTAACTATTGCCATCTAAAGGCTGTTTAATTATTTTTCTGATTTTGCTAAAAGTCTGCTGAAAGGTGTCTTTGTGTGGTCAAAATGATTTTTCAATCAGACCACCCATTCAAAAGTTATGATCAAAAGTCCAAATGCTCCATATAAGTCTACCATTGGATGAGGCACATTAGGTTCTGTGTGAAAATCTTAACAGCCTCTGATACGGTATCCGATTGGGCAATACGCTGCAATTGGGTGTTGTCATTTCATCTGTCCAGGTGAGAACAGTGCATGTATAACAGGTATCCAGTAAGAGATCAATGTATTAGGGCATGTTGGAAACTTCCGAATCCCTTTAAAACAGATTGGAACTGAGCATTGGTGAGGAAGTTGCCCACGCACTCTGCTTAGTTCACCACACATATTCAAAACAGAAATCAGATGGTCATCACTGCTAGGTGATATAGATCAGATGCCCTCAGTCACTCACCTTGGCTTGATCTCCACCGCCGAGGTCGTTGACCTTACGAGCTGCAGTTGGCGGCACACATGCTCGACAAACGTAATCTTCATCATCTCTCAAATCATGCTTGGTCATGCCTTGACAGGTCAGGTGGAACCATTTCTCGCATTTGTCACACTGCACCCAGTCAACCTCATCACCTGTTACAAAAAGAACCCAAACATTATTCAGGGGGTCTTATAAGAGAATTACATCCCTTTTCATTCTGTTCTATTTATGCAGCTTCTCATATTAGGTGCATTCGCGTGCTCTGCTTTTTCGCAACCGAAATGGATTTCGAGATCTGCTAAACTGCTCAAGATCGCGACTGAAAAGCGCGATCCAAAAAAGCATATTTCACTTTCGGTCGCGATCTGCGACCGAAAGCTTGTGAACAGAATTCCGCAACCGAAATTAGGCGTTCGCCTAGTAGTTTAGGCAAATGTCAAGGTTACCACAAAGAGGCTTGATTACTACGTTGGAATAACGAATCGCTCTAATCGGCTCTAACCGATGAGTTAAAGTTGGGAGAGGACAGCTCTGATCCGATCAAAGTCCATCCTGAACTCAACTGAGTTTCCTCACCGCGACCGTGTTTGCGTGCTCCCAACCGAAATTCTTTCAAAAATTTTAGTCACGAACACACGAATGCACCTACCATTCCATTTATTCTATTTGTTCATGTGTAAAATAGGTCTATTAAGGTTGGCATCCCAGCAAAGCTGATCCAGTATTATGAGCATTTACAAATCACAGAGCGCGGCAGGATAGAGTTCGAAGACTCATCGAAAAATCAGTCCCACTATCGCATCTCTGCTAGTAATTTAGTCCATCCGTGAGTTCACCTCACCGGTTTGGTGTCTATTTTACTGTTGTCAACAGCATAATATATACAGAGTTTGCAGAGTTGCGTTTCCGTATATGTAAATCGAAAACAGGACCAAATTGACGTCATTGGCGCGCAAATGCAGACAGTTACCGATGATAACCAATACGTTTTTCTTTTTCTAGTTCTAGTTTTTAGGGCTGCCGCAGTTTGATATTATGAACTAATATACCAGACATATTCATATATATGCATCCATATTGTGCACCGAATCATTAGCAATACCGATCCACAGTGAGCAATGTTTTCATTGAGTGAGCGAACAGCTCACCGGGCGAATCATTATGTATTAGTTAGTTGAATCGGTAAAATTTCGGTTCCGTAGCGGGGTACACAGCGCCGCAAACTCTCGAATACTGCGAAGTTTTTTATCACAATGAAATTCAATCAGAGGATTAGCTTTATTTCAAAATCCTTCTATAGTATCAAAGTTTTTTAACGCTCTGCACATGTTAGTTGGGTCAAGCGCAGGAAAATAGTGACAAGTGGTTAAATGAGTGCTTCATCATAAAACGTTGTACAAGTACTAAACTCTGCTGACTAATAGTGAACCTAACTTACCGACTGGTTTCAGGCACTTAATGGCTGCACAGTCTTCCTCCTCCTCGACAGCTCCCGTGTTCTTATCCACTTGTAGCTTCTTTCCTAAAGCCTTTGGTTTCCTTTTGATTTTCTTCACCTTCTTTTCGATTGGAGAAGGCGCTCCCGGGGACCCAGTCTTCTTCAAGTCTTTCTCTGAAAGAAATTCAGAGTTGTATAATCATTGGAAGCATGTCAAAGTCAACACCCACAACAACAAGCTACTAATTAGATAAACAGTGCTTAGCTCTCTCACTTTTTGTTTTGATGATTTCCTTTTTAATCTTCTTCCGCACGACATCAGATTTCAGCTCTGGTATGGAGTTATTCGGTGACTCAGCTTCTCTCTTTATCTTCTTCCTCTTTTCTTTCTTCATCAGAAAAGGTTTAGGGAAATCGAGGTCCTGCTCCTGGGAATAGAGTCAGCATTATCAAGTTAGACAGGTCAAACCCACTACCCGATTACATGAGCGGTAACTATATACCATGAAACAGTCAACCCAATGAGAGGATATCTGCATCACAGGGTGGCCAACCGAAAGGAAAATAACACACTTTATTACCTCAAACTCCATGACTCTGGGGTTATCATTGGATTTGCTGATGCAGGCTTGCAGTATCTTCCATATGTGCTGCGTCTCATCGAGTGACACCTCCAGCAGGTCTCCTTCCATCATCAACTCCTCCAGCTCCACCCGTGTCATGTGAGGCAGGTCGAGCACTGGCGATGTGTCCAGTGAAAGAGGAATCAGCGGCGACTTCCTCGCATGTTTACGCGGCGAATCGGTGTTTGAACCAGTGGACGAAGGAGTAGTTAATAGACTCTCTACAACAACACACACTGGTGTCCTCAGGCGGCAATAGGTGGATACTGATGCCACCAAGCAGCACTCAGGAAACATTGTTGTCACTAGGCTGCAATCAAGAAACACTGGGACACCAGGTAGCACCCGGGGACTCTTGCGCCATCAGACAGCATTTGGAATACACTGATGTCATCAGCCAATACTAAGACGACATTTTCAATGTGATAGAAATCAAACGAAAATGGTTTGGAACATACCTGTTTATAAATAATATATGAAATATTTAGATAAATGAAATTCAGCCTCAGTTGTTACTCACTTTGACTGGAATTCTTGCTGACGGAGGAATATGCGTGCTCAGACATGTCGCATGATGGTTTTACATCAACTGGCTCTATGGGTAACACCACACCTGGAGATGGATCAGCAGGCTCTGTTTTTACAGTTGGCAAGGAGACTGGATTCGTGTTGGAGTGCGACAAATGCCCCTGCAGCTGAGGGTTACTAGCAGCCTTCAAAACAATCATACGCGTTTAGCAATTAAAAGAAGTTACAAAACTACACTATTGTAATTCAGTCCATAGTTCCATAGTGCTATTTGGAAGTCCCACATACGATTTCATAGAGTCACTGTTACCTTTTGAATTTCCGCGTCTATGATCTTGGCAGTTTTCTCTCTAGCTGCCTGCTCTACCATCTTTTGACTGAGGACGCTGAGTTTGGCATGCGCGGAAGCGAGATCATCTCTGGCTAGCATATTTCGAGCCCGGTCCTGCCAGGCCATGGCTCTTTCAGTCAAACACTGCAGAGCTTCACCCTCTGGCAGACTACAATAAACCATCTTAAATTTCTCTAACAGCGAGAGAAAGATTTTCTGTCAAAAGATAAATAACCAAATCACCATTGGCACTAAAGCATTCGCATACCCTCAGAGATTCTATCCAATATTTATTATAGCGAAATTTGTTGGGAGTAAATATGGAAAATTTGACCCTGAGGTGTCGCACATCTTTGCTAAATATAGATTTTGTGACTGTGGGCCCCTCTCGATTGCCCCAACAATACTAACTACCTCACAATTTTCGTATTGGGATTTACTATCTTCAATTACATTTTGGAATGGAGATCAGGGGGAGGCAAGATCATACCGGACAGGAAGCTTCTGTAGGGAGACAAGTAGGCTGAGTATTGTTTCCAGTCGTGGACGACGGGATCGCAGACAGAATGGACAGAGGAACTTGTTCTCCTTCGCAGCTTGGAGCCAAGCTGCCTGACTACTTCTATTTTTCTGGACGTGAGGCTTCATATTGGGCAGGCATTGAGCTGTAAAAGATTGCAGCATACTCTAATTTATCATGATTGACTAGTCCACTTGATTCACGCATTCTTCTCTAGCGACTTTTCACATTACGAGAATAGTCGGAAGATGTCTTAGGTGCATACCATGGAACCATTCCTTGCACAGCTCACATTGGAACATGTAGCCGGATACACCCTTTCGACACTGGCAGTACTTGGCATCCACGGCGTCATCCTGTCTATGTTTTTCTGCGTTCTTAAGCCGTAGAGCACGCATTGACTCCAGCTCGCCCTGCTCGGAACGTTTGAAAAATTCCATCATTGCCTCAGAGTCACAGAACTAAAAGAGAAATCTCGCATTAAAAATTACTCATCACTTAAAACGTTAACTGTATACCAAACTGACAGTTTGATGTCACTTCTTTTACTGCAAAACAAAGAGAAAATTCTTACAAGGCAGAACAATCAGATAGTGGGGTGGCTTAATCCTGTGTTCAAATCCTAGCCACGCTATTGGTTCACTGTGAGAACGACCTCGTCAAATAATTCCTAGCTCCTACTACTCACCGCATGGCCTTGACGATCGGGTTCTACATCAGGACTGACATCTTTCTTCTTTCTCTTCTTGGTGATGGGAAACATACCAATCTCTGATCGAGGGGAAAGCACTTCCAGCAAGGTATACGTCGAGTTCTTCTTCAGGAATGTGCGTGCCGTTCGTTCGCGCCACGACTTTGCAGCTGTCACTTGCGATTCCATCTGTGTAACACAGAAGAGACCAATCAGAGACTTGCTGATACCAATCTTAGTTATGCTGGTTCAAACAGCCGAGATTTCAGCCTGGACTTTTGGCACAACTGTGTCTGGCCTTGCTTAAATCAAAGGTAACCTAGCATGACGGGGCCAGGCCACCTGAGCTTTCAGCCTGGGCATACACTATACGATTACAATGTTATGACAAAGGCATTAATTGTTCAAGGGAGCCATCTTCCTCTGTAATGTTGTTCATTTAAAGGGGTTTTGTCATGGCCAAAAGTGTCTTCACTTGTTTTCAGATTCTGGAGCCTACCATCAACAAATGGGCCCAATACCCAGCTCAAATGGTAGCTTAGACATAGCCCTATCCAATCCGCATACTTAGAGCCTTTGGCGGTGCACTTTTCAGACCGTCGACGCAACAGAATTGGCCTCGAGATAGGAAATTAACACAGAGCTGTTGGTGTTTGCATTGATTTCTCTGTTTACGCGGTAATGTTTGGAAAATTTTCTTGCATGTGTATACTAGACCTGTAGTCACACAAGTCTGAATACAGAAAATTTTCAACAAAAATATAAAAATAGGGTTTCCGAGTGCAGTTTGTCACCTCTGTCAGTGAGTATTAGTGCCATTATTGCACAATAAAATACAGACCGAACGCAACGGCCTCTATTTAGCACTTTAGCACTTCTTATAACTTCAGTTTTCTCCAATATTATGTTCAATTTAGAGTTCTGCCCGATGTTATGAGGGAGTAAAGATCATTAGGTTACTAAGTTTTAGTAATTAGATCCCTTTTTCTTTCTATTTGGACCATTCAGGCCATAGTTATTCGAATGAGCGATATTTGGTTGTTTTGGAAAAAGGTCACTCGCTAGCACCGCAATTAATGCAGAGCTGCTTCCCTTTAAGAATGGGAAACACAACTCCGAAAGTGCATCTACACTCAACTGTGACATAATCCCTTTAACAAGACAACTCTTGCCGAAACTACGCTTGGCCTAGAGCCCAACACAAAAGTCCGTGCTCGGTTGAGGCAAAAGCCGGGGTCAAAAGCTCAGCCATTTGAAATCGACATTCGGATTAGCGCACCTAAAGACATACAAGCAACACCATATCAGAAGCTGCTGGGATAGAATACCTGAGGCAGGAGGTCCAATCTGACGGGAATAGGGCGACCTCGGTTCACCAACTCTTCCAGCGTATCAAGGTACGAGAAAGGGTGATGAGGATCTAACAGGTCTTCGGCTTGAGCAGCCCACTCTTTGGCTTTCTTCAGTGCGTCTTGCAGTGCAGTTATATTTGGCAGCTCGGCAGCAATGTACCGCGCCTCATGGATTATAGCCTCCAATGTGCTCATGATATGTCTCGGCCTAAAAGATACGAGTGGGCACACCGTCATCTGGGCCGTAAACAGACAAACACTATTCGGCCAGGTTTTTGTGGTCCGGAATCCTTTGAATATTGTTGCTTTGCAATTATTTACTGCCGACTGATTATGGGTATGCAGAACGCCTTTTCCCGCATACTACCAGTCGAAATTTATAACCTGGCCTTGCCCCGGGCTATTGCTCAGGAATCACACATTGAACCGTCTAACCACACTGGGGATAATAATAACCTTGCATGGAGACAAATCCTTGCTTTCTCCTCCCATCTGTCCGCATCATTAAGTAGCAATTGTGTTTGAGTTAATGCCTTCTCTACAGATTCATGAGGGGCTAGGTTCATTCCCTGCTCCATAAGATCTTTGATGGCTTCGAGAGTTAGCAGAGATTCCTTTCTAGTTACTTTGTGAATCTGTAGAAGCCGTGAGTCAACAATAAATACTACTCTTCTCAAACAAACCAAACCAGAAGATATGACTGGAAAGATCAACAATGCACAAAGTATAATACCATGAATTAAAGTTGCCAACATACCTCATCGAGCCACTGAGCTTGAGCGAGTGCTTGTTTGAGCCGCGGTACTTCAGGCAGGTCCAGATCCAAGGTACAGCCAATCTGGTAAAGCTCACCTATCTTATTAACAGACAGGACCGGAGCAGTCAGGCAGGCCTGAGCCTCCTGTTCAAACTCATCCACCTTGGCAAGAACTTCCTAGAAACAAACCGGTAAATCGGAATAATACACATCTGTGTGAATCAGGCGGTGTTGAGTGTCTTTTTTTACGTTATTACCGCGCTTACCTCGACCCAGGCAGTTTCCTTGATAATGCATGGTAATGATTTCATTCGCTCCAAAAACTTTTCCAGTTCTAGCACAGTTAGCTTTGCTCGTTTTCCACCATTTCCATTTATCCTGTAAACAGCGTTAAAATAAATGCTAAAATCCTGTCATTACAAAACTGGGATCATTCAGGGTGCTACAAAACTCCAAATGAAAACCGCTAATTCAGTATTTTATCTTGCACTTTTAACATTGCCCTGGTGGTAACATTTTCAGCACCAAGTCACCACTGATCGCATGAATTATTCTAACAATGTAAGATCCCCTTCGCGATAAGAGGACCACGGATTCTAGATTTTGTATAAATTTTACCTTGGTGAATTGATCTTGCGCTGCACTAGCTGGCTAGCCAATGAGGCACACTTTTCTGCTTCTTGGACAGTTTTATGCAGCGAACGCAACATACTGCTGTCCGGATAGCGCTGTTCTCGAGCTTCTGACAACAGCTTCCTCAATTCAGTCAACTCTGCAACAGCCATATGAAGTTTTAGGTGTCAATGGGGGATTACATTCAAACTTAAATACATTGGATAGAAAGTGTCGAGTTCTGAAGCTTCGCACCCCCAGGATCTAACCAGCGCCAATTTCAACTTCAGTAACAATCGTGCAAAACACAGAGTTGCATTAAAATGAGCTCTGACTCAACACATTCTATTTCTATTCTATTATAGAAATTACGAATTTCCCATAAAACTTTTGCAACTTCCCCCACTTTTAAAATGCTACTAGGCCCAATTCACATTGCTAGCATTTACCTAATTTGTTTCGTCCATCTTTAAAATTCATAGCTTCATTGACACTTTGACTCCACTGATCATAAGACTCTGCTCGCTTCTTGAGCTGTGAGATCATTGCAGGTAATTCTTCCAGGGTGTACCGATACCGCAGAACCTTCTCAGACATAGGACAGGAGCATAGATTCTCTGGGTGCTCTGTACAAACCAGTAAATCTACAAATGATAAACTTGCAATGAGAATGTCCCATGGAACAGCCAGATCCAGGTAAAAATTTGGTTTCACACAAGCCGCAAACCAAGAGGTGTCTTCTATTCCATAGGTAACTCAATTCAGTTAGTGATTAGCTAAACAGACTACTCACCAGGTTTACATGGGCAAGTAAGAGCAGACAGGAAACAGGTGGTCTTACAGTAGCAGCACTGCCTCTCATCATCCGGCACTAACTCAAACGCTTCCCGTTCAGCCTTTGTTACACCCTGAAAGTAGAATACAATCTATCGTAACAATTTTGCTGTTCTTATAGAGAAACAAATTTCAGTCCTGTTTTTTTTCATACATCAGGTGTGATACTTCGGTTTTGCATCATGTAGAATCAGTCGCTAATGTGTAAACTTTCAGGTGGGGGCTGTTACTATAGGTTAGATAATCGGTACGTGCCGCAGCACGTTCAGTTGCACTACAGGGGTCACCAGTCAGTTGGGGTTCAATAGTTAGATGACTCATGCAACTGCAAGCTGAGAACCTATTGGAAACTTCGCAAATCATGAATAGTAAGCATAGCATGCCTTAGGTGACACTTGGTCCTCAAAGTTCTAGTTTTTCACGTTTTGATGAGAAATCACCCATGATCCAATTGAATCAAATCTTTGTTCCAGTGAAATGCTAGTGAGGAACAAAGAGAGTGGATGATAAAAGTCTGCGCGCGCAAAAACCCACCAACGCGAGTAATCTCTTCCTATATCTTCGTTCATACTCCACAATGGCCAGCAGTTCATGATGGGTTTCTGCTGCCAGCTGCAGATCCATGCTATCCGGGTCTGCGGCCATCTTACAGATCAGCTCCTCATGGGAGAACACGCAGTGCCGCTTCACAGATTTATAGTTCTGAATGCATCCTCGCCCGAACGGCAACTAAAACAGATAAACCCATGGAAAATATGCATGATTCTCAAGAGTACACGTCCATAAATATAACAGCATTCAGCTAGATCAGGTGCATACCTTTAGTCAAAATGTGATAATAGCCCCATGATACATTTTCAACCCCAAGGCACCCTAACACAAAAGGGCCTGAACCAAAAACACAAGAATTATTTTGAGGTTACGGACATGGACATGGCTAAGCGGTTGTAATTAGAAGTTTCATCACTAGTTTGCAGGGAGACATGTTTGTATTTACTCACCCAGTCGGAAGGACAGAAGTTGACAGCTTCAGCGAAGTTGTAGCCTTGATTAAACCCGGCGTGATAAGCGCGGGGGAATGTGAGAATAAACTCGCCAGCCATCTGA
>Ga0224501_10003190_pt1 | contig 12899 bp, 9 predicted proteins | sample SF_Oct11_sed_USG_4_FD_169105 | JGI IMG/M metagenome (GOLD analysis project Ga0224501, IMG submission 169105) | Sediment microbial communities from San Francisco Bay, California, United States - SF_Oct11_sed_USGS_8_1 | ecosystem: Environmental > Aquatic > Marine > Sediment | place: USA... | reverse complement strand
CCCCCCCCCGCAAAGTCAGCTTCCACTGTAAAACTCCACAGGCTCCCAGCCGACTCCTTACTGAGTATTGAGGGATTACCCATAGCCCGCTAGGACCTATGGGGCTGTGGGTGTGTCTAGTGAATTAACATGAAGGTATTCTCCGGAAGTCACAGAATATGTAATCATCTCCTGGCGCATGCAGATCACTACCCGCTTGCACATGTCTGCATGATAATCACCCTGTCATATTACCATGACTCTATCTCCATACCTACGTATGTGTTCCTAGCCACTCTGTACATCGGACATTGGGGCACGCGCCGCTGTAGCCAGGTACGTTCTGCGAAAGGCTTGGCATTGGCTGGTTTTGGCACCCCTATTGAACTAGACCCCTTCTCAGAAACTAACTATGTTACGTTTCCTTTCGAAGGGGTGATGACTCTATCTCCATACCTACGTATGTATTATAATGATGTGTTAATACTATAGGAAACACTCAATTTACAGACTCATTTTTATAATGGGTTTGGGCTACACCGGACACCGCTATCGTAATGAATAAAGACAGATATATTGCCTAAGGCTTCAAACAAGGCGTCCGGGTAGGTTTTACCGAGGTCCACGATGAGTAGAACAAGATAACATAAACAGCTGTAATAGCTGTAGTAGCTGCAATAGGTGTAGTAGCTGTAACTGTTTAGAGAATCCTACTGGTTTTCCTAACAATTGAGTCGTCTGAGAAATCCTTTTGGTCACATGACACGCATATTTCCATTATGTATATTGCGCGAAAATGTAATCGTTTGCATCGTAACCTCTCTAATCACAATGTTAATTCGGAATCCCTAAATTCGTTAGTCGTGACCATTCTCTCTGCTGTCTAATTCGCTGGCCCGGTTTGGGTATTTCCTGTAACCATCAATATCACCAGCCTTGCGATCCCCAGGATGTGCTGCTGGTTTGCATAACCACGGCTAATCTCTTTGTTGCATTTTGTTTAATCAGCAGTTGTATAATGATTGATGACTTTACCGACTGACTGTAGATGCTAACAGCTAGGAAGGTAATGGAACTTGGGCCCCACGCCCATAGATTTACCTTCTCTGTGCGCCACACTAGCCTGAAACCAACTTCTGGCATTTTTACACTACCCCTGTGAGATGATGTTTCCCTATTGGCACCCAGCGGTGATTCTCTGTGTTAGTTCATGGTGTTTGTGTTGACACCTCATGCTTTGTGATTTCCATGTGACAGGAAATGACCTCATTCAGTTTTCTGACTGACTATCACCCCGGGCCTGGCGCCACTATCATCATACCTGAATTCTGTTAGTATTAGTCACTCCTGCTTGGTTGCCAGCACGTGACCCTGCCCCTGGTACACTCATCTTCAGCAGTGGCACAGCCCCTAGCCCAGGGTGCTAACTGGCGTAATGGTTAGTAGCGGCATCCGTGACTGTCATCCCTCATTGCGCTAGGTAGTAAACTGGTGGGAAGATTTGAAACTAGGAGCAGTTTATTCGGTCTACTCAGTCCCCTCTCGGTGTTCGCTGGCCAGTGTATCTAACCTCATTTGATGCTAGGGACATACAGAGCTCATACCCCTGAAGTCTCGGAGACATTCCTCTGTCAGGCAGACCTCCCACAGTGAAAATGAGGTCCTCTCATTCATAGCCAAGCCACCTTATCCCCATGGAGCATAGATACTGACCTACTCACTGCGCTAATTTCAGTAACCTATCACGCAGCTCTCTATATTAACAGCAAGCCATATTCGATAATGGAACTCCTAACCTCGAGGCTTGTTCGGGTGTTATATAGGAGCTGGGGATTTTGAGAAGACTTCTCTCACTTCGCCCCAGGATGTCCAAGCTTATGTAAACTCAGGCTTTATCAGTACAAGCAAGTGCGCTCTGCCACAATAGGTCCATTCGCTTGCTCGGGTGTTTCGCGACCGAAATGGATTTCGGTCGCGAAATCTGCTAAACTGCTCAAGAGCGTGACCGAAAAGCGTGATCCAAAAAGCATCTTCCACTTTCGGTCGCGATCTGCGACCGAAAGCATGCGAACAAAATTCCGCTACCGAAAGTAGTAGTTTAGGCAAATGCCAAGGTTACCGCAAAGATGCTTGATCACTGCATTGAGATAACAAATCGTGAACAATCGTTTGGCTCTAACCGATGAGTTAAGGAGAGAACAACTCTGATCCGATCAAAGTCCATCCTGAACTCAACTGCGTTTCTTCACCACGACCGTGTATTCCCGTACTCGCGAATGCACCTAATATGAAGCTCTACTCAATTACAATCTGCCTTGTGTTTGGCTTGGTGGTAGCGCTGCTGTACCCTGTGAACTCCCTGCTACCAGGCGGAAGCCGGGCGATTCACTATCAGTTAACAAAGGGGCCTTTCTGTTACATTCCATTACAGAATGACAGGCCGAGGGCGCAGCAGCGCAAACTTAATCGGAGGTCCCAATCAATCCTTCCTGTTTGTAATTAAAACCTTTCAGTTTATCCAGTCTGTGTTAGTTCTGAAAGAAGGTATAGTCAACAAGCTGGCATTGGATATTAGGGAAGGGGTCTGACTACTGGTTCATCTCTCCCTGCTCCACCTGGTGGATGTGTGAACCAGTTTACACTATAGAATTATCCTCCCTAGGATAACTCGATGGTCTACACTCAGTTTGGCTGCCACTAGGCAGTCTGAAAAGATCTCTTGTGATGGACAGAGTGCACTGGTTGATGATCATTGAGGGCACAATAGTCTGTTAGAATGTCAATTTCTAAGTAAAATGCTGCTCAGTGTTTGAATCTTGCAGACTAATCACAAAAGTCAGATGACCCGCTTCTGCCCCTTCCCCCTACCATTTAGTTCCAGCGCGATCCAGTCACTATTTTTTATTTTTCTCTGTGCCGGACAGCTAGGCTACAAGCTTACAGTAATCCAATAGAATGTTGAGAGATAACTTGGCAGGTCTGTTCTCCAGCTGGACTATTGGGAAGGGCCGGTCTGACACAATGCTCAGCTGACTAGTCAGACCTGCCAGTATAAATACTGTAGCGGTGGATGGTGGACTGTTTCGTTGGGAAAGCTCAATTTATGGTTTATCGGCTCGGGACTTTACGCATTGAGGTGAGTGGTTATGTGGACCACTGTGACTCGATGGGCAGTCAGGTAGGTGTAGTTACTCATTGACATGCTGTATGTATACGGATTTAAACCTACATAGGTGAGTAATAATTGTAGCTATAAGCTTGTTATTTTTTTCTTTTAAGTCAGATTGCCACCGGTACACATGAGTTGGAGCATCTGTTTCCTGTGAACGGTCTGATCTTGATGCCTTCTATCTGATTAGACCATTGCTAGATATCCAATAAGCTCGGAGAACCACCAGCTTTATATTATCGAGCTTCCAGTCTCGTTTTTTCGTGCACCCTGCCTAGATTCCGCCACTGAATCTATTGTTTAACCTCTGGCTCACGAGTCACTGACTGAACCCAACAACATGTCCATATTACTATTACTGTAGTTGTGCGTTGTTCTGCCTCCTGACGCTTGTCACAATTATCCAGTGGAACTCCTAAGGCCGAATCTTGTATTGATGCTAAGGAATCTGTGAGGAGCTCACACTCCTAGCAGGGAGGATGGTCTAACTGTGACTCGAGCCAGAGGTCTGGCTATCTCTTGACACCACTTGTAGTCACCGTGGTAACCGTCACCGATGGTGCGAGCTCCAACCAGCCTGTATAGAGCCAGTTTCACTGTGCTTCTGGGTTTTGGGTGCCGGGTGACGATCTCGTTTCTTTCTACGAGCCTGTATCCTATAGATCCCTGCTGTGTAGAGAAGTGGATGATGGCATAGTACCAGCCATTCAATAATCCGTGCTGTGTAGAGAAGTGGATGATAGCATAGTACCACCCATTCAGTAATCCCTGCTGTGTAGAGAAGTGGATGATGGCATAGTAACAGCCATTCAGTAATCCCTGCTGTGTAGAGAAGTGGATGATGGCATAGTAACAGCCATTCAGTATTAGTAAATTTTTTCATAATTATTGGCCGCTCTTCCTGTAGGATTTTATGAATGGAAAGCTTCATCTGACAGTTTACACTTTTCACTTTGTATAGAGTTTCCTGATCTGACAAACAGCGACAGCTACTGAATATATGATTAGCCATTTCTGCCTGTAAGCTGTGTGTATGCAGTTCAAAGGGCTGACTATTATAATCTACCCCTGCTGGTGGATGACATTTACCACATTAATCTGTGAGTTCTATCAGCAGTGTGGTCTATGTTGAGGGAAGCTAGCTGGACTATACGCTTTATCCTTCCAGGCAATTCTGAGCTCACGGATTACTTTACTTTAATCCTGTGACTGCTCTAACCCTAGAGGAGAGCTGAGGTTAGGATCGTTTGTTGTCTGTCATGGATCCTGTGTAAAGCCACCAGATTCTTATTTAACCTTGACCTGGTTTTAAGCCACATCCCAACCGCAGTAATAACCGGGATAAATAGAACTGCTACAGGAAACATCATTAGTCACAATAACTCCTGTGTCAGAGATTGTGCTGACGTGCCTCAGTGTACCAGTAACTCAGTGTAGTTGCTATGTGTCCTAGCCATAGAGGATAACTCTATGCCCATAACAGTGCGTGTGTGGTCTGGGCTGTCGTTTCATTGTAGCAGTTGCATTGTACCCATGCTGTCACATTGCTGACCTTATAATGACTTGTGATTCACCCTGGCATACTGATGACCTGGCACTCAGCTGTTGATCACCCTCATGCCATAGAGTTGTTCTCTATGCCTCATGCTAAGAGTTCAGTAACCGACATTAGTTATCAGCTGAGTAACCTTACTAATCTCCCCACTGTGTTAGTCTGTATGTTTACTGGCCATAAACAGTTTAATGTCAGCCACAGAGCCTGATTTGCATAGTCGGGTTCAGCAGTATGGCAGTGTGCGACGTGCGCGGCTGGCGTGCGTGTGTGCTGCTGGCTAACAGCTATGCACTCATCTGGCTGCGTGCGTGCCGAGAGAGGTGTCTGTTCAGATTCAGAACATAACCACCTGGTACCAGTTCCGCTCTAAGCACATCAGTAAAATTTGGGTGGGATACAGAATGCTGTGCGGGAACATCTTCTATTGACGACTTGGAGAATCAAGTTGTGCGGTGTGGATCGGATGGGATCTACGAATGTCTGCTTTCATTACAAACTTTTTTGCACTAAAGTAAATTCCTTGTAATTCTCAAATTGTTTACCTCATGGCGTTTCAAGTCAGGGGAATTTGTTGTCGAGGAATCGAATATTTGACGCAATATCATTCCAGCAAGTGATGGTTCCATGTATACTTTACCCACCAGCATCTCCTCGACTCGTCTATAACACACTAGGCTAAGAAGGCCAGGTGTGATCCATGTCCTGTTTTAGGCGATAGTTTGTTCATTCAGCCTCGTATGACTCAGGTCAAGTAGGTTTACGGAGATTGTTTCATAGTGGACTAAGGCTACCCTGGGGTTCACTGCGCGCGCGGGCCAACCTCGGGTTTAGCGACACTCCTCGTAACAGAAGATGATCCTATCTTATCTCAGATAATAAGCGGATGATAGCCCGCTAAGCTCCTCTGCTAACCAGGGGGGGGGGCTTTAATTCTTTCTTGGAGATTAGCTTGTGACGACCGTGCACACACTCGGTAGTGCTCGTGTTGGAGCTTAGTTCTCTCACAGTAGACAGTAATTTACTGATGAAATAATCTGAGACAGGGAAGAACTTCATGAAAATAGAGCCCCACACAGTCTGTAGCTTGTCTTCTATAATATCACTCAATGAATGGTCTTCTATCAGCACTCTGACCCTCTCACCCACCCGCACCCTACCCCACTCTCAGCCCCACACCCTCTCCCACTCTCTATTCGCACCCTATCCCACTCCCAACTCTCGAGAGTGACGCTTACAAAAAAGACGTCTTCTGTTTCTTTATAGATCTGCAGTCTCAGCGTAACACAGAAACCCTATGTGCTGTGTGTTTTCGCGCAGCATATTTTCATTATACAACTTTCTGCTGGTATATTCCTTTGTCATCACCATGAGGTGCTACTGTGACTTGATTACTAAAAGGGGAAAAATTGGACCGATTATATTTTCCATTCATAGAAATTTGTAACTAGGCTGCAGTTCATTTTAGAACAATACCATCTGGGGCCCTGGGGATGGCTATGTTTTGAGTTCTCGGACGTCACACGGACATGGCGTTGACGGCACGCGGAACTGAACCCCCCCTTGGGGATTGTGGGCAGTCGTTCCACCAGACCGATTACTTGGGTTATTGTGTGAACACTAGACTGACGGACAGCAGCACATTGTTTATTGTGTACATATCTTCAATCAGTAGGCATTTTTGAAAGAGCGAGCATAAAGCCTTGACAACCCATTTAACCACACTAAACTACACTGGACTAGTCCCTACTTCCAAGGCCTTTACTTTGAATAGCTCTACTGTATATACTTTGCAAACTGCAGCACTCATATCACTGAAATTCCTCTGTAAGCAGCCCTTTGTTTTATTGTAGATATTCAGCCTTGCCAACCCCGTTACTGGATATCAGTGACCCATTTCATATCAACGATCACATCAGGAGTCAGGCCACCGCTCCGTCTCACGGTTACTCCGACTCAGCTACGCTTCCACTCACCTCATCATTAATACACTCTCATCATAGCCAACCGAACCTGCTACAACCCGCTGCCCTACTCAACGGCCAGCGTACAGCCCCGGTAACCATACAGCCCTCAGCGCCGTTGAACGGACACTCAGAGTCGCGACTCAGAGATCTAACGCTCAGTGACAAAAACTGGACTTCTAATAACAATCACCCAGGGATGATTAAGAAGGCAGATGCTCACTGGGAGAACGCGGCTAGGTTACCGGTGGGCGGAGCGTATGATCACGTAGCAGCCCCGGAGTATGACAGCGTGCCCAGTTGCGGCAGCCCGCCCCCACTTCCACCCCGAGATTACCACCCAACTGCCCAGGAGGTGAGTCCTCTCCCCGACTGGTGTCTAGAAACTTCCAACCCGCTTGCTGTAAAGAGAATCTAATCCTGAAGCAGCAGAATCCAAGGGTTTTTTACTGGTGGAGTGCCGCACAAATGCTTCACCTCAGCCAGTTTCAGTTCACATTGTTTTAATGGAGGAGTCATAATCACAGTGATGCCACCCATGTGAAATAACATGATTTCACACACCTGTAATCTCTACCTTTCATCCCTGTGTTAACCTATCCTCGCTCACTACAACAGGTACAGGGTCGGGAGAGTCACCTCATCCGGCCAGTGATGCAGTCAGGTCACGTGATGAGTAACACTCACTACTTTCTGTTGGCGCCGAAGCCTCCGCTCGCCTCGGTGCGGCCGTACAGCGCGACAGAAGACGACCCGCGGGCCGACCACGCTAACATTCACTGCGACGGCAAGAGCACATTTTTTTGCGGTGAGTGCTCATCTACTACAGTTATGTTCTGTTGCGATCAGTGTTTTCTGCGATTCGTAGTGCGTTCTGCGGCTTCATTTATGTCTTTTCGGACTTAGTATGATTATCTTTCCCTGCTAGGTTCTTCTGCTGCTGCTACACTAGCGGGTTGTTTTCTGGGTTAGTGTCTTGTGACGTGTATTCCCTACAGTTGTTGAGTTACGGAGTATTTTATGAGGCTAACCTAGTCTCCAGCGGTGTAGTTCTTCAGATGCGTTTGTGATGGGATGTGCGCTGCTCACTACGCAGCCGGATCGGATGCTCCAGTTCACCATTGCATGGGGATTGTAATCTCTGCGGGTCTAGTACTGTTCTAGTGAAACCATGGGGCCTCTTGTGCTCTGTCAGTGCTCAGTTTCAGGCCTGACTCTATGTAAATCTTGGCCCACTGACATTCCTGTTATATTTTAGATAACCCTCTCATGGATGAGATATATGTGAATCAGGAGCAGATTGAGGTAGTGGGCCTCTCACACTCCCCTAATCAGAAGTTTAGAAGGTCTGCATCACACTCCCCTCCCCTGCGTGTCCACACCGACAGCCGGGTAGTCACACAGACCAACTCCTTATCTCCGCGAGAGCAAGTGGAGCACGTGCAGAGCCAGGTAATGCGACTCCCCATCATTCTACTGATGTCATAACATACAACCACTCACAATGACCAAGCCTGAATGGTATAAAATTGAAGGCAATTGCCTCCGGGTTTGGATCAAAATAACATGATATTCCTCTGCTGAGTGCTATAATGTATTCACCGTGATTTGCACCCAGTGAGCATCAAATTCTGAGTTAGGTTGTCAGTTTCTGAGTTGTGTGGAGATAGGTACTAGTGGCATTTTAGTGGGTGGGCTAAGGGGAGGAGCTCTGTGAGGTTATGAGTTAGATCCCCAGAATTTCTTTGTACTCACTGTCAAAGCATCCCTAGTAAACCTCAAACATAAATTGTGGCTAGACCTTTCAGTGACCTGGGTTTCCTGACTAGATTTTAATAACTGTGCTTTTCATTACTGGGTTTTAATAACTGTGTATATCGTGACTAAGTTAGAGTACCTACAGGTGTTTTTTTTATGACCAGGTACCGGGGACGAGTATAGAGGAAGCTCACACAGCCCTGCAAAATCACAGCTGGAACACCAATCGCGCCGTCAGATATCTAAAAATAGAGCAGCTCTTCCGGCTCGGAGCCGTCACAAACCGTGATGAATGTGAAAGGGAACTGAAACATTTTAACTGGGACATCCAGAATGCTGCGTCTAGTCTCATAGACAAATGCCATCTGGGGTCGGTAGTATGACAGCGTAATGTCGTGGTGATGTTGTGTCGTTGGTGCACTGTTTGCAGCATGATGCGATTCGCACAAATTAGCCAATCACCTCAGAAAGTAATTAGCACATCCTGGTATAAATGGGGAAGCCATGACGATCATCAGAGTCATTCATAAACCACGAAATGACAGCAAAGCCCCGAGGTTATCACGTTATTGCCTAGTAACCGGGTTTAGTGTCAAGGCTATGCTCAGATGAATGCGTCTGTTGGCGGTGTATTTTAGTGTGTATGTTGTAATCGCAGCAGAGTTGCCAGCCATACGCATGGTGGTGCTAGGTTTACCAGCCAGATCTCAGTACAGGGGTGTGTTACTCCCAAACTCACACTTCACTCTATTGTAGTAATGCCATCGTTATTTTTATACTCATATAATTATATATGTGACTCGTTTATTTGTCATCATGTAAGGCACTTCCGTATATTTATGTCAAATATACATTTCATGTTCAGACGGAAATACTGGTCATTGTCTTTGGAAAACTCATTGATAATATCATCGTATGTAATCTCATTATCACAGTCCCCTTATCCTTGCTTCTTAGAGTAAGAGTGACACGGGGGGGGGATAATTTTATCCATTGGTTCATTTTCACTCATTCTAGACAGGTCAGATCAGTCACGGCATGATTACTATAGAGGGTTAGTTATTCACTGTTGTACCGCTCTGAGGAAATGGCCAATAAAATCATTATAGCTAATATGGCCGGTCATTCCCTTATCATAATAAGACATGAGATGGTAGAACTCGTCCTCTGAGAGATTCACTCTGAACTGTCTCAGTACATCGCGGAAGTGAGTGTGAGGTACACTGCCTTGACCTTTAGAGTCGCCTTTACGGAATTCTCTTCTCATCTCCTTCCAGTTAGACAAGATGTTATCACGAATTCTCAACATAGCCGTATAAAACTGATCACTCGTCAATCCTGGTGACGTCTGCAAGACAAAGACAGTACATCAAGTCAATGTCCCGGGCACTCTATGGGAGCTGGGTGAGGACAGGGTTTACCCTAATACCCTGACAGCCGTTACACCCTATTGTTACTCCTAATGACATACTCTCGTTCTCAGCCCAGTAAAACAGAAAGACAACTTGCACAGTTCACTAATCCCCCAATCAACTATCCACTATCCTGGCGTTGGAAGGGGTCAGGAGGACCAATAAGATGCAGCCGTTACGCAGCATCCTAGGTTTTATTTCCACAGAAACTGGGCCCATGAGTAAGCTACAGACTTATAATGGTCAGCTGGAGAGTATGGAACCCAGCTTGTTTTGACTAAACCAAGTGTAGAGTGGGTCGGATAAAGCCGAGTTAGTAAACAGCGGCGCGTCCACAGAAACCAGCATCAACTATACGCATTAGCCCATAGAGATTGGAAAGCAGTCACCTCATACAGAGCAGGCATATAGAGCTTGCTGCAAACTTGATCAAAAGGAGAATACAATTCCGAATTTGTAAAGCAAGTTTTCCACTCGATAGTATTGTTTGAAAACACAAGGACAATTTTTAGATTATTTCCACTAATTGGTGACGAGAAGGATTCCCACCACATGCCGAAAAATAGGCACGTGTGGTTTTATGCAATTATAATAAATGCAAAGCTTCGTCACCATAACATGGGCGATCGATATATTCAGAGCTAGCCACTTAAAATGGTTTTTCTGCATAGGACACAACATCATGTTGGCGATTCAACAAACTCTCAAAATTTGACATGCCATTATACTGTACACAGCGACAAATCATAAATATAAGCAAACAGCAATAACGCTAAGTTAAGCTTTTACACCCGTGGGCCACGAAGCTTACACACACAGCACCCGATCAGATACTTCACTCAGTGAGCTGCAAGCTGATTGTAGTGCGAGTTTAAAGTTTAACAAGAGAGAATGTTATGGAGAGGACCATATTTACCTGTAATGGGGCCGCAGCTGGGGTAGCCTGAATAACAAGTTAGGGTGTTATAATCCCTGTAAAGTCACTTATATACCGCGGCTATAACCATCCAGATGTAAACTAGATTATAAAGCAGTTGACTGTTCCTATCCAGTTGTAAGTAATTAGAGGATGCTAGTGCCTAATTGAGAAGACCACTTACCGCGTGTCTGGATTCCAGGAGCACCCTCCTGTCACCTGTCGCTGGTGGTTTTGGAGACATTGACAACACAAAATTTTTAAGGAAATGCATGTAGCAGAAGCGGCCATTGTTGTTTAGATCATACTTGGTGGTGAGGACATGGAAATCAGCGGTGGACAGATTCAGTTTGAATCGGCTAGCCAGATCTGTGAAAAGAATGTCATCGGTATAACTGCGATCATGCTGACAACTTAGTAAATTCAACTGGCTAGTTTACAAACTTGATAACTTTGCTTTTAAACATATTTTTGACAGCTTTATTTTTGTGTTTCCTTGGATTTTTGACCCAACTGTCTACTGAACTTTCTTTTTGACACCAGCCTTTGGTTTTGAGAATCTCTGATTTCCATGGACTTAAAGGTAAACAAATGACGTTATTTAAGTTATCTTTGTAAAAGAAAATTATCAAATCAAACCAAATGCACCTTTTGCATACAAAGCCCACTTCCTTGTCCCCAGTATATGCTAACTTCACACAACTGCCTGCTAAACTACAGAAGGAAGGTGACCCACCTCTAAACTGACTCGCCTCAATCTCCCCACTGTTATTCGGGTCAAAGAGTCTGCACTGCTCCTGTATTCTCTTCCAATTTTTATTAACCGCTTGCGTGATTCTAGTCTCAGTGTGTACGGCGTTCACCATCGGAGTTATGGCCCCCGCTCGTAAATCTGCTCGACTGCCGGCTCGAGAAGCGGCACGCGATGCCTGACGACTGAACATCAGCTCCCTCTCGAGCCCTCGCTGCGAAGAGAAGGTAACTCCAATCACATAACGGTGATCAATGACAGCTATCTGCTATATACGAAATCATATCCCACCCCTGTATAAGGACCTTAGCTGTCGGCAAACGCCCATTTGGATTACCAGTCCAGTGTCACAGTAACTTACCTGGGAGACCTGGGTTGCCGGCCGGGCAGATTGTCGTCCGTCCGCCACGGCTTTTGAGTCTTGCAGAAATTCGTTGCTTGAGTAGGCTTTGAGGAAGTCTCGATAGTCGACGTTTCCAAACTGATTTACCTAAAAGGGGAACACAGAGAGGCGTATAGAAAAAGACCCTAACAATATATGGCATATTCTAAGCTAGGTCTTCATTGGCTACTGATGTGATTCAGTGATCTCTCATTTAAAACGACCCCAATAGTAGGCTGAAGATCTGCGGGTCACAAAGAATAACCCCTTTTAGTGACATTTGTTAATTTCATCTAATCCTGGGACGCGTTACAACGAGGCGACTAGGGGGTAATTGTGCGATAGCGAGAAAAATACGTTGTTAATTCGAATTTTCGTGTTTGCATGATTTCGGTTGGCATGATTTGGCTACACGTGGGCAACCCGAATTAAAATAAAGATATAGCCCTCTTTTACCCAATGTGTTAGAGGTACGTTAGCCTGTCCAAAAACGCCTATTGACTCTGTACTGACATGAACTATACAAATGCAGAACAATAAATGACAAAAACGCTGGTCAAACTTACATTCAGCGTAGACCAGAGATTATCAAACTGGTTCGGTGTCATCCTGAAACAGTGTTTCCCTATGACGTCGTAGAAATCTTCGCGGGAGACGACCCCGATTTTGGCGTAGTCTATTTCTGCGAAGTGTCTGGCGATGTGATAGAATTTATTATTGACGGCATCACGTAGAGAGCTCAGGAAGCTCTCTCCGCCTGTCTCTAGTCCGGGAGTCTGTAAATCTCCGACGAGTCGCTCACTGAAACCAACATTCTACAACAGCAGACAGGGCCGGTTACAATAGTGTGATTTGGGGTCTTTTCGCTCAACCATAGAAAAATTGTAAGAGGCAGAGCAGCCCCCAGATTGGGAATCGAGCCGGAATCTTTCATCCTACGCTCCGTCTGTGACAGTGAAAACATTTTCTGTCAGAAAAAATCGGGCTTTCGGGCTCTCTCTCTCTCTCTCTCTCTC
>Ga0224501_10003189_pt1 | contig 12900 bp, 22 predicted proteins | sample SF_Oct11_sed_USG_4_FD_169105 | JGI IMG/M metagenome (GOLD analysis project Ga0224501, IMG submission 169105) | Sediment microbial communities from San Francisco Bay, California, United States - SF_Oct11_sed_USGS_8_1 | ecosystem: Environmental > Aquatic > Marine > Sediment | place: USA... | reverse complement strand
TTATTCGCCAGACGAATCAACGAGAGGGCCTGGATTCCCCAATGATTTCCCTTGTGTAAAGTTTACTCATCTTATTACCAAGGGGTCGTCGGCCGGCCCGGTTTCGGGTGGAATATTCCCACTAGACATATTCTCACTAGACATATTCTCACTCGACATATTCTCACTAGATATATTCCCACTAGAAATACTATCCGCATTAGGAATACCCGCATCACAGGGCAGCACCCACACCTCGAGCTCTGCGAGCTCTGCGAGATCGCAGAACACCCCCATCGACACCTGCGACGGCGGCCGAGCACACAGCCGCGACACCCACCCCTGCGACAACCGCAGATAATCCGCGAGCTCTTCTTGGGTGTACCCAGACCGCCACCCGTCGCCTTGTGGCCGCAGATTAGGCAGCTCGCCCGGGGCCGGCGCGGTGGACAGGTCGCCCCGCCTCACACGCAGGCGATCCCACACGGCAGCCCACAACTGCTCTACCGTCATGGCGCACCCCCCGCGCTACCAGCGCGCCCTATGGCCTCTGTGAGACTCCGTACGTCGCCCTGTAGGTGTGCGGCTATACCAATCACCCCCAGCAACTCGCTACGCTTGTGTACGGCGCCTAACGCGGCGTCTAACTGGTCGATCTGCTGTCGAGCTCGCCGCGCGAGCTCACGGAGGTGATCACGGGTCGGGATAGGAGGCTCGAGCAAACCACTACTCATCATCGCCGCCCTCCCTTCTTCGCTGATTGACGAGCCCGCAAAGCCGCACGGTTGGGGCGCTGCAGACCTTTTCTAAAGTGCACCAGCCGCGTAAACTCGCTCCACCTCTCCACCGCATTGAAGACGCCGGCCACAGCCGCACCCACCACCCAGCCGGCGAGGGCGACATGCCACACAGGACCGCCGGCGACGACCGCCAGGAGTCCCATAGCCGCGGCCGCAGTAAACAGAGACAGTATTATTCTGAGGAGAAATCCGTTGATCATCGCACCCCCCTTTTGCCGGACTCGTCCGCCTGTCCCCGGGCCAGCTCACGGCACCAGCCGGCAGAGACACGCAACGCAACCATCGCCGCTTGATAACCCACACACGGGCGCAGGCAAGGATCAGAAAGCAGACGGATATCTCCGCTGGCCTCTAAATTCCCTATCGCCTTCCCGATAGAGCCCCACTGAGCGGGTTCAAGGACTGCATAAGTAAAGACAGCCATCCGAAGCCGCTCCCATAGGAGCTTCGGCACTCGCACATCGCCACTCATCGCTGCACCTCGCCGTAGGGAACAGCAGGTTCGAGCTCACAGTGCCAGGCCTCGAGGGGCAGCAGGCACAAGCGCAGCCCATCAGCTACCGTGTGATCACCGAGCAGATCGGCCGCTTGCTCGAGCAGATCGCGGGGAGCGATCACGAACGCGTCGTTAAAACCGTACTCGCGTTCAAATCCCCTTGGGGACGCCAACTGCTTTTGTTTGGAATTGGGAGCACCTGTCATGATGTTTTGCCTTTCTGGGGATCGTCGTCATAATGCAGAGACGCCCCGGGTAGTGTATGAGTCGCACGGGCAAAGCCGAACGACAGTTGTGAGCAGCTCTCAGGTCGCACCCCGAGAGCTGCTCGTTTTTGCGGTTTGGACCGTTGCTTGCGTTTCGTTGTGGTGACCTGCGCAGGTAACGGGGGGTGAGGGGTAGAAGTAGACCCTTCGCACCGGGGGTCGTCGCTCCGACCGGCGACCCCCACTAACTGCGTCTTCGTGCGCCCTCTTACTTGGTCGAGATAGCTCAAGCAAACCTTAGGGTCCGCGTCACCCAACCACGCTTGGAGCTCCGTCAGCGTCGCCCCGCTTCGCGCCAACTCCGACGCGCCCCAGTGACGGCATCCGTGCCACCCGGTACCGGGCGGGAAATACTTATTAGAATCAGGCCCCAAAAACGCCCGGAGACGGCCTAAAAAATTATCCACATACCGAAGCCCCCATGGAAACAAAAAACCATCGCTCACGCCACGGTGATAGCCAGTCCGAGGCCGGATATCGGCATAATGCAAGATAGTCCACTCAACCGCCTTAGCGGTCTCGTCGTCGAGCTCCACCGCGTGGGGCCTGTGGTTTTTGCGGTGGGAGCTATGCCGTTGCCTCACCACCTGTAATACTCGAGTATCCGGGTCGAAGTCCCCACCACGCAAGCCCAACAATTCGCCGCGGCGCAGCCCCGCACGGCAGGCCAGCAGCAGCCACGCGGATTCAGCCTTATTACGAGCCACCGGCATGACGCGCTCGAGCAAATCGCGAGGAGGGCACCTGGGGGTCTTCGCTCCCAGCCTGTAGGCGCGGACACGCTCGACCACCACCGCGAGCTCGTAGTCACCACTCACCGCGGCGGATCGACGGCTCACCGACTGTAGAATCGACAGCAGCCAATTACAGTACGACAGACTAAGACCAGCGCCGGGCAGCACTACGCGGTGCCAGCGCAGTACATCCTCGACCGTAGGAGTAACCGGCAGCTCCGCAGAAATACGCCTCCACGCAGTGGCGTACTCAGAGCGCGTCTTAGCGGCCAACCGCGGGTATTGGTAGCGTACAAAGAGAGACCATGACTCCGACAAATCCACGGCAGACACACCAAAAAAGGCCCTAGCGTGCTGGTCGGAGTCAACGCCGCTAGGGCCGAACGCTCAATCGAGCGCGTTAAACAGCTTGCTTCACCACCAGGCTCCGACCCCCAGCGGCTTCGTTGTGGTGACCTTTAGGCTGCCCGAAAACCGCGATCAGGTCAAGAGCGGTCGTTGTCGGTGAGAGCGATCACGGGAGGCACTACCGCCGGTAGATCTCCCGGTAGATCCCTTCGGGGACGCCGCCGCAAGATCGACCTCACCCGATCGACCACCCATGCAACCGCCTGAACCACCGCCAAAATCCGGCCCAAACGCCTTACAAAACGCTTCATCAGCCGCGTTTCTTTCTGGTCCGCTTGGCCCGCTTTTTACGTTTTTTCCGGCCGCTCGCACGACCGCCCTTGCGCCCGAGCACCGCCGCCGCACGGGACACAGCACTGCGCTTCTTCTTTTTCTTGGTTCGTTTCTTCGCCATATTCAAACCCCTGGAGGAGGCGGAGCCGCCCGGTATCGTCGAGACCCCGAAACAGGATACGGACGCGCCTCGATAATTGGCACCTCAGACGGCGCCGGCGGGTACGGGGTGCCGTACACAGGAGCAGGCGACGGAGACCGAGGCCTCCGCCACCACCACCAGACAACACCGGCCGCAGCTATCCACCACAGCCACCGCATCAGCTAGTCGCCAAGTCTGCCACACCGCGGATAAACCACCCGACGAGTAGCGCCATCACAATCCAAGCCCAGAGAGGCACGCCAGCCATAACTACACCATCACCACGCGGATAGAAGATCCGCTAGGGTCCAGGGCCCACTGAGCAGCTTTGATCTGCCCCTCCTTGGCCGCCTCGACCACCGCCGGCGAACACGTCGCCACACAAAGAGCCCCGGCCGGGGCGCCCGTATACGGAACGACCGTACCAGACTTCCCGCGCTCACCCGCGAGCTCGAGTACAGCCTCGAGCGTTGCACCCGCCGCAATCACGGTCCCGCCCTTCTCAAACAGGGCTATCAAGCCACCCGTAGGTAGCGCCTTGAAATTCGTTTTCACACTTACAGCCATAATAATCCTCCGTAGCGATTATTCGCCAAAGATCTTCAACACCGCAGCCGCGCCGGTACCACTACCAACCAGCGCCGCGGCGTAGAGCTTCCAAACAGCTTTTTCGACTTTCGATAACCGCTCGCTATGCTCGCGCTTCGTATCCTCGAGGTGAGATACGCGCACATCAAGACGAGCGAGCGTTGCATTATCATTATTATCCATCGTCGACCTCCATACACAGCTCGGCCGCCTCTGCGTCCGGCACCACAGCCCCCAGAGAAACAGCTTCCCCCACCCGCCGTGCCACCTCGACCAGCAGCGCGATGCGGACAGGGTCCGAAAGACTGAGCGGTGCGGCCGCAGTATCCACCGCAGCCAATGCGCGCGCGACAATCTGCACCTCGCGCCGTCGGATACTGGTGTTAATCTTGCCCACTAATCACCTCACATCACCTCACAGATGCATTAAAAACCACCGCGGGCCCCGTGGCAGCCGCCAAGTACCGCCACCTCCAGCACACGTGTTCGCCATACGGGGTGATCGCGACCACGCTCGTAAGGGGAGCGGCGTCTTGTGCTGTCTGGGTCGAGTACCCGGCCCCCGAGCTGGATCGGACCGTGGGCACATACGAGTAAGTAGACACGCGGAGATCACCAACGCTCGCCTTGTTGTATGAAAGCCCCTTAAAATTAGGTCCGCCAGACCACTCCTGGCGCGTCACACAGAGAGAGAGAAACCAATCCGTCCCAGGCGCCGACGGTTCGTAGTCGATAGAGCTCGGATATTGCACCGCCTCTTGACAGTGCCCCACATACACGCCGCCGGATACATTGTAAGCCTTCGCCGCGGTGGCCGCTGCCGAATTACGCACAGACAGCTTGCCGGAATAACCCCGCGCCGCGTACGAATACGGCAGGTTGAAGCGGATATATGCAGCACCGTACCCGGTTGGAAGTCCAGGAAACAACCAAACGCGCTTGTAAGAGTTAACCACCTCACCACATTGCAGGTAATTGGTATAGATAAGCTCAAGTGGGCAATCTACCGCCGTCCCAGCATTGGCCAGCATTCCACCCTCTAACATCAGCTCACAACGCAACGCGAGGCCGGCCCAGTCTGAGTTGAAGGTAAAAAAATTAGTGAGGCCGTCCACCTTGAGTCCTGTGTCCGCCGATGAGAGCCTTGTAACGAGCTCATCGCGCAGATACGGGCGGCGAAACACTGGAGGGTGATATCCCGGCGGTGTACACCAGACCAGAATATCCCGTTGCGCCGGTTCCACCACGAAAGCCCCGTCGTAGGAACCCAGATAAGCCTCGATCCACACCGACTGCTTGGGCGGGATAGGCACCACATCCCCCGCAACACACCACACCCACGGCTTTTCGCCGTATTCAAAAACAGGCGAACCAAACGAAAGACGAAACGAAACCCCGGGCGTCAGGTGGTTACCCCCGACAGTGAGGAACACATATCCGTGTTGGTCGTCCAACAGACAAACAGGGCTGCCCTGCAGAACACCGTCCGCGTCGTAATATCGCGCGACACGATCAAAGCGTACCGAAACAATCCGGTGTACATCAGCGTCGCCGCGTACAGGCACCACCATCACAAACTCGCAAACTGGCCACTCGGAAGCTCTTTACGCCACCGCGTAGCCCGCCATTCCGACTCGGGGCCGTCGAGCTCGCCGAGGGGGTCGTAAAAATCAATATGTAGGTGATCGGCCTCGGCTAATACATCCCGGGGCCGCGGCGTCACCTGGTCCACCTGGGACCGCACAATTTCGAGCGCAAACAATGTAGCCTCACCGTCACCTATCCCGCCGAAATCCACGCCCAGGCCGTAGAGGTGGCGACTAGTAGGCGAGCCACCCACCGCCGCATTCAGCGCCTCGCACCTATAACAAGACGAAACACGAGCGAGAGGAAATGCTTGGCGAACAATACCGCGAATGGAATCCATTGCAGGTGCGATATACAATAGACGAGTAACAGCCTTACCCGTGGGGGTGTTGTCGATCCCCAGGTGCTCCGCAGTAGGAGATCGCGACAAGCGGGCCAGCAACGCCCTGCGCACCAGATACCAGACAGCAGCCACCGAGGCGACCGCCAGAGCAATCCAACCAAGCGCCTTCATCGGAATTTCACCAAAAAAACAAGCACAGCTATAGCCACAACTAAGAGGGTGATCTTCGGTACCGCCCCAACGACAGCGCCGCCGGTCGAGCTCACGAGATCGCCGGTTTCCTGCGCGGTCGGCACCACGACTTGCTCGGTCACCGCTAGTGCGTGGTGCACCCACGACTTGACGGCGCCGGGTATCGCCTCCTCGACGATACGCTCGAGCTCGGACTGCACCGAGTATGGGTCGTCACCAGGCGAGGCCTTGGCTCGTATCAAGAGCTTAGCGCCGGGAAAGAAGTAGCCCTCCTCGACCGCAGCCGATACGTAGCACAGGACGAGGGTGGGGTGCGCGATCAGCCGTTGCTCTATCCTCGTAGCCACGGTCTCGATCTGCGACCCAAACGCGAGCTCGCACCGCGACTCGTAGACAGGCCAGCCCTTAGTTACTCCAGAGGCTTCCATATCAATAAACCCCCACCCAGCCGGCCTCTACCCGCTGGAAAAGCTGCCCCATACCAGGCACCACAGACTCCCACCGAGCACGCACGGCGCTAGAGTTACGCCGCGGGTTCCAAGAGAGAGTCCCGGCCGTGAGCTGCTCGAGCACAGCGCGGTGACCACCGACGATAGAGGCAAACGTAGCAGACGACACGACCTCACGGCCGCGATGGGTCCAAACGACAAACCGGAACTCGTCGGCGGCGTCCGACCCATCACCACCAGCCACGCCGATTTGCACCGGCGAGATCGTGCGCATCACAGGGGCCGTCGAGGTCGAGATCATACGAGATCCAGAAGAACCCTGCACCGCCGCCGCCCCTATAGTAGGCACCTCGCCGGGTTGCGCCAAGCACCACGCGCCCGGGAACAGCCCCGCCGCGGTGCGGTGCGCGTCCGGGTCACCGCGGGCTATCTGACGCAACGAGCACTGGTCATGCACCCTAGGGGAACACTCCCAGACACCCACATCGAGAGCCGAGCACAATATTTTAACCATGCGCCAATTTTCGAAGCGCGTGTTAAGGGTCGAACCGGACATTGACGAGAAGTAGCGCAACCAGGTGCCTATATCTGACCCGCAATAAACCACGGCATTGGGCGCCAGCTTCGTAGCGGCCCCCGCAGAATCCAGCGCGGCCGTGTCGGACTGTTTTACCTCAAACAGTCTCGGCGTATTAAGCTCTCGCAGAGCAGCCAGGCGACGGGCTGCCACCACCAGACGCTTGACCGCGTTCAAATCCCCTCGAGGCACATCGCGCAGATTGCCCCAGCCAAAAGCCGCCCCTTCAACAGAAAAGTCCTCTGGTCCGCGCGGTAAATACTGCGATTCGTACTCTCTAAGATAGGGGACGGCGCCATACAGCAGCGCGCTAAACGGCGTGGGGGTATCGTGTGGTCGCCAACAGATTTGACCCGCACGTTTGCACGCATCGAGCGCCCCCTCCCCGGGGTAAGCCTCGAGCAATTGCGCCCGAGAAAAAGTGAGCTCCGCGGTACCGAATGGATCTTCCGGGTGCGGGATAATCAGTCTCGCACCGCCGCCCTCCCAAACAGTCCAATCAGGGCGATAGGGGAGCGCCAGAGACTGCCACGGGATCGGGGGAGGCACAGGCTGCTCGCCCGATTCCCACGCCATCCACCATAAAAACCAGCCGACGATCGCACCCACGATTGCACCCACAGCATTACCACCCGAGTATTTGAGTCCCTGAGCAACCCCCGCGCCGATAGACCCTATTAGAGTAGCGAACCCTTCGTTGTTATAAGAAGTCTTGGTGTCTTGGTAAGTCTGTAGTCCCTCGGCCAGACTAGCAGCACTGGATGAGTCGGCTTCCGGCGTAGGAGGGGCGACCAGCACCGGAGGCGGTGGTGTCGAGCCAGAGCTCTCGGCGCGTGCCCGCAAAAACACGAGCACCACAACCACACCACCTACCAACGGTAACAACCACATGAAGTCACGCCTCGTAGCTCAGTGAGTCGGCCCAAATCTGGGTCTGTTCCGTTTTCGAGCTCGAGGATAGGTATTCCTGAGCCACGGACCCAAACGCCTGTATCCCGGCCGCGATCACGTCGTTGGTATTAGTACCCGCCGACGTAGACGGAGCCGGGCTCGTGCGCTGTTCGCCGGGCACGACGACGACGGCCGGAGCAGACGGACTGCGCTTGAGCCAGCCCATCCGGTGAGCCACCACCGCGGCCCCGACCAACAGAGCCGCGCCAATAAGAAAAGGTAGAGCTTTTTTCATTGCCGCCTACCCCCGTTGAGAACGCAGTCCCTCACGGACCAACAGCGGTTTCGGCAACCAGGGTCCCATCTCGGTGGAGCTCTCGGGGATCACCCCCTTGAGTCCCCGGACTCGCGACTGCGCCGTCACCGCCACCTGAGCGCCCTTGGGCGTCAACGTGAACGCTCCAGACCGGCCGATCGCCTCAGCCAGCTTGAAGTCGTCGCGAGGCCTCGACACAGCGTAGGTGTAGTAGTGATCGGTCAGAGCCGGGGCCCCTGCGCCCTCGATCAGACTCACACCCAGATTTCGCTCGTGAGGCACCTCGGACAGTTTGCAGTCCCGGCCGTTGTTAATAATGGGCAGCCACCGCGCGTCACCACTAGTAGGCAGCGCAATCTGTCCGTCGTGGGCGTCGCCGCCACCCTGGTGATGCGCGTTGTATGCCAGCGTGTTAGCGTTAATCGGTTGCCGGCGGAGCCCAACGGTTTGACCGTCTACCTGGAGGTCGGTAAAATCCGTAGCCCCCAGCGTCGTAACAGCCCCCGCCGCGTCGTCGTCGAGCAGCAGACCCAGCACACGCCCGTTGAGAGGTACCGTGCCGTCCAACCACTCCCGCGGGCGTACGCGACCGTAAACGAGTTTGGGCCTCGAATCGAGGAGCTTGAGAGGTATGTGGTCAAAATAGATATCCAGATAAGAGGAGGCCACCGTAATAGTCTGCCCGGTGCCCCACACATCTCCCGCCGCCCATCGCCCCTCAAAAGACGTCAAGAGAGCAGACGGCTGCACATGCATGAGCGGGTCTCTCAACCACGATAAGTAGTAGGGGATATAGGCAACCATCTCGATTGTGTGGGTAGTATTTGAATCCGCCGCTATCGCGGCCGGGTCTTGTGGCCCCCGCCGCTCGAGGTATGCCGATATGTGGTTGAACGCCGCCAGAGACATCGTATGGTCGAACAAAGATTCGCCCACCGAATCGTAGAACTGGAGCTGCGGCAACAAGCCCGCGAACTGTTCTTGCACGATAGCGTCTGAGGTGGCAGCCGACACCAACACCACGTGAAAATGCAGCAGGATACCCAGGAGGTGGTTAACGTTGCCGTTAGGCGCGCGGGCCTGCACGTTCTCGAGGTCATCGCTTATCGGGTCATCAGAGACCATATTAATACGTTTGACTCTTTGCATAGCGCCCTCCTCTCCTAGCTAGCAGACCCGGTCAACAACGCCTTGGCCCTAGCATTGCGGAACACGAGAGCGATCACCACGACCGACACGGCCGCCGCGGCGAAGATGGTTAAGATTTTGGTTTTCGACATTTTTTGCCCTTTTGGTTTTGCCTCCCAAATGCGTTTGTTTCCGCGGCCGCGATTTGCTCGCGCTGGTCCCAGAGTACGTACTGGCCTACGCCGAGATCTGAGCACCGCTCAAAATCCGGTCCGAACCGCTCGACTAGTGCTTTAAGGTCTTCGGTCCCTTGCTGCCTGAATGCCACCACCAGTGAGGCTTGCTCCCTCACGGTCGGCGATACATGCACGGCGCGCTGACCCACAAAAACAGCCGGGACGTTCCAAGCGCGGGATTGACAAGCGATCCATTCGAGATATTCGTTTGCGTATTTTCTTAGCGCACCGCACTCCTCGATCACCGCTACCAAGAGCCCCGATTTCGGATTGTGTGTAGACAGTATCGACGTCCAGGCACCAAACCGCAGCGAGAGATCTTCGGGGGTGCGCCACGTCGGCTGTGTAGCGATGCGGTGATAGCCCTCGTCCAACAGGCCACGCCGCGCGATCCATTCGTCGAATGCAACAGCGGTCAAACCCGCATAGTCTTTTGACGAGTATTCAGCCTTGGCGTCGAAGACATCGACGCGCCCAGCTTTGGCTACGATCTCGTGTGCGACGTACCACGACTTTCCAAACCCGGTAGAACCGATAACAAGCACACGGTCTTTCGCTTCGAGGGATCTCACGACCAGTGCGCCTCCGGACAGTCCAGCTCACCGAGCTCCACTTCGTCCTCGTAGGGGTCGCGCTCAGGCATACCGCCGTTCCCGCCCTGGTCGGGCTCAGGCTCCGGTGCCGGTGTATCCACCGGGATGACAGTGGGAGCTCTGGCGGCTCGGATCTCGTCCGCCCAGCTCACTAGCGCCTTAGCGGTGGTAGTAGTAGCCAGCAGTGGTAGGAGGTACTTTAAGAAGTCCTCATCGACATATGGAGCGAAAACTTTTGCCCAGAGCGAGGCCACCCGGTCAGCGCGCTCCGTTCCAAAGTGTGGATCCTCTGCCCTCAGCGCCAACGCGTGGACGGCGTCGAAGCTGAGCTCAATAGTCGCCGATAGGGCTGGTTCCAGCAAAGATGCGTTACGCTCGATTTCGGCGAGACGTTCCTTTTTTACCTTCTTTGTATCGTCGGGCTTATCCGGCTTATCAACGTTGACGTTGAGACTGAGACCACTTGCCGGCGCCGGCGTCACGTCTTTGCGCCGCCGCCTCGGCATTGGTGCTGCCGGTTCGACGGCCGCAGACTTTACGGCGCGCTCGTAAAACAGAGCGTACGCCTCACGGTCCGCCGCCAGCTTGTCAGCACTGGATAGTTTGGGTCCCCCCGCCGGGGCGGCGGCAATCTGGGAAGCTTGGTTAACTGCACCGCCCGGCGGGGAGTCAACGACTGTTACAGCCGGGTCCACTATTGCCCAGCAAAGATGAGCGCGAGCCGAGACGTGGCCCACCTAGTAACCTCACCGCCTACCTCGATCCACACCTTTTCGAGCTCGGTCTTGATGATCTCGACCGATTGTCTCACCTCATCGCGGGACCACAGGTCCCGCCCGAGCTCCGCCGCTTCGTCTAGCAGTTCTTTAAAGTTCATCGTGATTAGGGTACAAGAAAAGCTACCGAGGGTAGGATATCCAATAGATCGCCGACAGATACCGAAAAGAGGGGTAAATGAAAGGTGACGTGGTTTGGGGCCTAAAAGGGATCGCCGATGCGCTCGAGTGCAGTATCCACACCTTGCGACGCCTGCTCAAGGAAGGTCTGCCTGTGCGCATACTAGGGAGGGGTCGCGGCCGGCGCTACGTGGCGCGTCGGTCGGCTCTGTTGCGCTGGCTCGAACGTGACAGTAGCTGACCATGAACAGCCACCCCAACCGGGCTTTGTCAACTCATTTTCATCTTGTCCACGTCCCTCTGCGTTGTCACCCTCGGTTGCGCTTGTCACCCTCGGTTGCGCTGGCTCGAACGTGGCGGTAAAAATTCACAAGGAGGCACCATGCGACCGATTCTACTGATGCTGATGCTACTAACAGCGCTCTGTTCGGCCTGTGTCACGCAGCTTACGCAAGCGGGCCTAAACGTGCAGCTAGTATACGACCGCGCACGGGTCCGGGACTGTAAGGCGATAGGCCGCGTACGCGAGGCAACGGGCTCGGCGTATGGACACAGCAACGCTAAGAAACGCCTACGAAACAAAGCGGGCAGTGCTGGCGCCAACGTCGTCCTAGTGCAGCAAAACTCGGTGAACGTGATCACGGGATCAGAGGTGCAGGGTATCGCTTATCGATGCCCGTGGTAGTATCCCACCAGTCCGACAATCCGAGCTGCTCGAGCTCCGCCTGGTCGAGCTCACCCTGCACACCGTAGCGGCGTATGCGGGTAGGATCGTGAGCACCCACCACCGGCCGTGGCGGGTGGACAACGATACCCGGAGCTAGCGACCGCACACTCGACCACCAGCCGTTTTCCACGCACCACAACAGTCTGGTTCTAGCGGCCGGGTCAGATGCGAACAGCTCATCCCACACCTCGGGATTCATACCGCCGACGCTGGTTTCGTTACCGACCGCAAGCTCGCCTTGTGGATCCTCTTCGGGCGGGAACAGTTCGCGTAGCGATTTCTCGCCGGACGCTTTACGGGGCTTGCTCCAAGTGATTTGTCGCATACCGCGCAACGCCTGGCAATGTTGAGACCACAACCGGCCGTCTTCGTCGCGCTTATGCTCCGCGTAATCGCGCAGGATCTCCCACGGCCCACGATTTGCACCGCGTGCCGATTTCGTATCGGCGCGTACCACCTCGTCCACGAGACCTAGCTTAGTAAGATAGGCCCCCACGTTGTCGTTGCAGTCCTCCACGTCTACCGCCTTATCCCGCAGAGGCTCGCTCCACTTCTGTTTATCCACCACCCACCGCCGCCAGTGTGTCCACAGCCAATCCTTCAGCTGAGCAAGCTCTGGCTCGCCGAGCTCGCCGTCCGTAAACAGCAACACGTGCAGGTGTGGGTGAGCTCCGTTGCCGCCGTAGGTAACCTCTGTAGCCTTGACAAAGTGCCTAACCCCCCACCGCTCGAGCTCCGCCGACCGACGACCCTGCCGGAGATAGGTCCACCCTTTGGGGACACCGCGCACGAGCTCGCGGAGATCATCCCCCCACTGGTGACGTACTGTGAGCGTGACGAGGTAGACCGCGTGTCCCTGCCCTCGCCACGCTTTGAGTACTCTAGACAGTTCGTCCGCCCGCTCTTTAGCCTTTTGCGGCGCGCACACCGGACACTCCCAGACCGACCCACACCGCGCGACCCCCGTAAACCAGGCCGCGCCAGAGTCGGATAGAGACAAGCCCACATCCTCAGCTATACGCGAAGACCCACACCGACAACGAAGAGAGGCTTGTGTGTGACAATCTCCCTCGTCGTCGACCCACTCACCGCGGGCCCCGTGGCCGTGGCCCCACCGACGCTCAGCCTCCACCGCCGCGTCTTTGAGTCGCCATCGATCTAGCCTTGCCCGCCGCCGCGAAGCTATCCCTGACATAAAAATTATTCGCCAGACGAATCAACGAGCGGGGCGGAAATCGCTAACGATCCCGGGCCTGTAAAGTTTACTCATCTTATTACC
>Ga0224501_10003188_pt1 | contig 12901 bp, 12 predicted proteins | sample SF_Oct11_sed_USG_4_FD_169105 | JGI IMG/M metagenome (GOLD analysis project Ga0224501, IMG submission 169105) | Sediment microbial communities from San Francisco Bay, California, United States - SF_Oct11_sed_USGS_8_1 | ecosystem: Environmental > Aquatic > Marine > Sediment | place: USA... | reverse complement strand
TCACAAAGTAAGTCTCTGACAGCATCCAAAATGACATCACAAAGTAAGTCTCTGACAGCGTCCAAAATGACATCACAAAGTAAGTCTCTGACAGCATCCAAAATGACATCACAAAGTAAGTCTCTGACAGCGTCCAAAATGACATCACAAAGTAAGTCTCTGACAGCATCCAAAATCACATCACAAAGTCTCTGACAGCATCCAAATCACATCACAAAATAAGTCTCTGACAGCATCCAAAATGACATCACAATGTAAGTCTCTGACAGCATCCAAAATGACATCACAAAGTAAGTCTTTGACAGCATCCAAAATCACATCACAAAGTAAGTCTCTGACAGCATCCAAAATGACATCACAAAGTAAGTCTCTGACAGCATCTAAAATGACATCACAAAGTAAGTCTCTGACAGCATCCAAAATCATATCACAAAGTAAGTTTCTGACAGCATCCAAAATGACATCACAAAGTAAGTCTCTGACAGCATCCAAAATGACATCACAATGTAAGTCTTTGACAGCATCCAAATTACAAAGTTAGTCTCTGACAACGTCTAAAACGACATGACCAAAGTAAGCTCTACTGCTGGGTCCCTTTAATCGAACGCTTGGTTGGCGCAGAAGTTATCCAATCATCTGTCATGTTTATGGATTGCAAGCAATTGATTTGCATGTGCCGTGTGTATGCGAACTAGGATATCGTGTTTGATCCCTGGTTAGTTGCTTTATCTGCGCCGACTACTGACTGACTCCCAGCTCTCGTCTCACACTTTCTTAGCTGTGGCGCCACCTATTAGATCTAATCTCAAAATTTCCGCATTTGGATTAAAAAGTTTAATCAGTGTTGACTGTGACTGGATTCCGCTGATACATCATCGCTCCTTGCGATAAGTCTTGACAAAAAATTTTTCTGAATCATTGCTGATAAGAAAAGATAAAAAATAAGCTCAGCCAGCTTTGTGCGTAATCTGCTCATAATTGTCAGTTACAGAGACTCAGCCATAAAAATGGCGACAGTCGGCCGCTCACTACTTTCTTCATGTACCTGAATTATCCCCTGCGTTGTTGCAGAGCAATCATGCCCGGTGGTTTGCTGCAGAAGTTCCCAGCTAATAACCTGCAGCTGATGGTTATATCAGGAGCTAAAGGTTCCACTGTGAACTGCATGCAGATCTCCTGTCTACTGGGACAGATTGAACTCGAGGGTAAGTACGACTGTACTTACTCTTGCCGGTTTCAGATCCAGACACTAAAGTTACCTTCTCTCTGGGGTTCACGGGCGCAAGCCGAAAGTCCCCTAATGACTTGTCCTGGGAAACCCTGAATACAACACTTAGTAAAAAAACAACCCTCGCTATGAGGTGAAGCATTGATACTGATCTGCTTGTGGTGTTTGGTCTAAAGTGGTGAAAGAATGAATATCTTATCTGGAAACTTCACTCTACCAATAAAGAAGCCAGGCTAGGGAAAGTGTGGTACTAGAGGTATAGGCAGTAATAGGAGTGTAGGTATCAATGGTGGTATAGTTACATGTATATGGACCTCAATGTAAAAAAAAACTCATGGTCTTATTTAAGCTATCCATGTAATATAAAATGATCAAATCAAATCAAATACACATGTATAGGTAGCATTGTATTAACTGATTATTCCCTGTGTGCAGGCAGGAGGCCACCTATCTCACTGAGTGGACGCTCCCTACCCTCGTTCCGACCATACGATACGACGCCACGCGCCGGTGGGTTTATCGATGGGCGTTTCCTAACTGGAATCAGACCACAGGAGTACTTCTTCCATTGTATGGCCGGTAGGGAGGTAAGTGTCTAACGTCTTCCGCTCCTATGGCACGTCAGACTTCGGTCTTGGCTTTAAAGAGCAAGCTTTTCTATGGGGCACATGAGTGCAAGTAGACAGTCTCCTATAATGTTTTACCCTAGAAAAAGCTGAATCAAAAGACTCAGTAGGCCAGTATTTTGACTTGAAGTGGATTGGAAAGCCTTGCACAGGGAAATCCCTCGGTTTATAGCACGGTCAACTGTCAACAGTGTCCCATATGGCGATCCCTGATCAAAACAGCTTTTTCTTGTTCATTTTGGTAATTTCAACATAATTTTCATGTTTCTGTGATTCAATCATTTTGAAATTACACAACGAGCTCGTTCATTAACTGCGCTAACATCTGTTTTCCGACACACAGTAGTTATATCCAAGAGGTTCCCTCAAGTGGTCCACTGGCATTCAACATAGCTCCATAGACGCTAGTTTATTAGCAAAGGTATTACCGTCGATTGTTGATGAGGGAATTAGTCGACGATCTACACATAAACTATGCCAATAAGATGAAGCAGCTTTTCTCCCCGCCTGGTCCTTCTTCTTATCCCATAACAAAACAATTGTGAGAAGGGGTGCAGAAATTGGCCTACTGAGTCTTCAACTCAGCGTTTCCCAGGGTGTGTCATTAGGAGATTTTCTGGTTGCTCCCGCGTGCCCCATAGAGAAGGTAAGCAGATGGTGACTATGTGTTGACGTTGCAGGGTCTGGTGGACACTGCGGTAAAGACTAGTCGCAGTGGATATCTGCAGCGATGTCTAGTGAAACATCTCGAGGGTATCATGGTGGAGTATGACTCAACCGTGCGCGACTCGGACGGCAGTGTGCTACAGGTAAGTGTCAAGTGCCTTTCAGGTGGATTTATAGCCCTAAGGTACTGCCGTTTTGCGTGCCATATCTGATTGAAGCCTGGTGAAGCAGTCAAATCATTTCCTTTCACAGTGTCCCAGATCCACCCGCTCAACCTTTTTGTGCGGGTCTTTACATCGGGCTAGTGGATATATTTTGATAGAATGGAGTTGGCTCTGGGCATAGTCAAGTTCCGCTATGCCAACCCTGTACTGGCAGAAGCTGCACCATGATCTCGTTTATTATATTTTACTTGTTCATTTGGTGGTTCTATTTAGCAGACTTCCTCAAGGTGCTTTTTCACTCCATCGGACGTCCGGTCAGCCTCGGACCGGACGCAGTTTGCGTCTGATTTGGTGTCGGACCTTAGATCCCAGACCCCTTTTCACTCCAAACAGATCCGTCGGATGCGCGATCCCGGATTACTTTGAAGCCAATCAATGGTGCCGAACCTGTGTTTCCAGAAACAACAACCATTCTTTGCTCATAACTTCATAAGAAAGTCAATTCGCTGTTCAATTCTTTCACTGCAGGTTACCCCTCTGTCCAGTGCAATTTCGTGCTGTTAGTCGAGTGAATGTTGTTGCAAAATCAAACAAATTTCCCTTTCCAATGATCCTAGTGTGAGACCGGAAACGAGTGAACGTTGCTAGGTACTCCATGGAAGACCATTTGATTGGTTGATTGAGTCGGACTCATTTTGTCTCTGGGAGACAAACGGTCGGATGTTCGAGGCCTTTTCACTCCATTTCTGGTCGTACGTCCGTCTCAAGCGTCCAGTCTGAGGACCGGACGTCCGATGGAATTAAAAACACACCTTAAGCTCTACAGTATGCGTAGGATGTGAACAACGGCTCTTTCGGTCTTCAGCAAGCACTCTAGACAGCTATCATCATTGAGCTTTCCCACTATCCTCGGTAAAGACGGTTGTCATTATTGCAGTTTCTATATGGCGAGGATGGACTCAGTGTCACTAAAACTAACCTGCTAAATAAGAAGCAGTTCCCATTCGTTATAAATAATCACAAGTCAATAGCCAGTGAGCGAGAGCTGGCCAGACTAACTGAACTTCTAGAGAAGAAGAGAGCGCGCAAGTGGGAGCGGAAGGTGGGTGCAAGTGACACGGAAGATAGGTATAGATGGGAGCGGAAGGTGGGTGCAAGTGACACGGAAGATAGGTGTAGATGGGAGCGGAAGATAGGTGAATCTTGTCCAGGTGTGACGGTCAGTCACTGTTCTCCCACTTACCACAGGCGTAATTTGCATTTGTTAGTATTAGGTATGTTCACACAGCCGATGTACGACTCGATTGAACTTGCGAGTTAGACGTGTATTAGTCCGCCAATGATTGGGTAGACTGAAACCAGTTATCTACTGAATGCGTGAAAGGACAACTCCCAATAAGCCACTCTGCATTTGGAGTTGGCTTTCTCCGCACTATTTTCTATCATGGGGGATAATTTCAACCCCCAATCCCAATGAGCCAACCCTTGTAAAATTGGGAGTATTTTGTGTATCACATTTGTTTCACCAGATTGGTTTACTATCTTCCCCTTTCCGACAGTTAATTGATGACCGATGATGTTGGGTTTTTTCAAGCTGGAGAATCTCGGAATGACATCAGTACGTTGTTTTTGTTATATAGGTGTAGACTAAACTGACATGAAAACTCCTGTGGAACCTCTCTCAGCCTTGTGACCAACATTTTTTGTACCACAAACCCTCTTGAGTTAAATTACTCTCAAAGGGACTCTTACTAAAGAGCATTTTTCAATCTTGTGAAATGGAAATGTCCACTATATGATAACTCTCACTCAGCCTTCCCTGAACCTGTTGTTTTACTCAGGTTAGGAAGTACTGTTCCCAGCACGGCAGCGCGTTTCGTCTCGGCCGCTCCTCCGGTTTCCTGAAATATTCCCAGGAGCGGGACACTGTCCATGAGTCTGCTTCCAAGTCTGTAGAGGAGAAACTCTGCCGGTATGTGTAAACCTTTAGTTATATAAGCCCTCCTATTTATACGGTTTATATGCTTATACCATAGGTTTTATGGCTATAGTGTTATGGGGTGAGACCACAGTTTTATACACTCTATTCATGGTTTGTATGGTGTAAGCCTTTAGCTGTTGCGCATTGGGTGAAAAAGGGATCTTTGATTATTCAAATTTGGGTGCATATGTGATCGATAGCCAAATTTGACACTAAAAAACTTGATAGTCTGATACGGTTGTTTCTCTAAATGGGTCAATTATTCCTACCTCAATGAGTCTTGGGAATACTTGTCATGCCCAACGCATAGTAGTCCAGTTGGCCTCCATCTAGCTGCTGTCATGCGAGGTTACTGCTATGCTTGGTGTGTTTGACTTAACCAGCTATCGGGGAGTTTCATTCCGTTATTCTCGGCTAACTTATTCAGGACGAAGCTGGCTAAGCAGCTGGAGACAGATTTTCGCGCTCTATCTGAATCTGAGAGGGAATTTTACCTGACTGGTAATGAGAGATGTCCTGTTCCCACACTGAGCCGGTATCCACCTACACAGCATCTACACTCCCTATCAGAGCGGCTAGGAGGGGACCTGAGGGACTACACATCCACCAACCCTCACAAGGTAACACCCCACCCCCAGTCACTCTGTCTGCCCCCTGTCTTATGTCAGATGGAATCTGTTTTTTACATTATAACATAGTGAATGTTCGGTTATGCTGTATTGTATGACTATGTGACCTCATTCATTCCATATCGAACTGTTTCTTGGCGGCGAGCTTTCATTGAATTTGTTTTAGATGCTTGCCTGCTGTGGGAAACTCCCTTTAAATTTTTCATCGAGGAGTTGGAAAACATGAGTAAAACCAACTTTACCTCGCATCTAATTTCAAGACCCATAGAATAGCTGATAGTGGGTGTTGTGTGTACTATTAGCTTCAAGCTGAGACGGGTAGCGCGTGTACGGTACAGTGAGTTTGGTGGCTGGGCAGGCCTTTTCATTATTCGCTTGCTTTCCGCAGTTACTGACAGATGATGATTCTAACATCTCTGGTCGGGTGAAGCTTACCGTGGATCAGTTTGAGGAGATCATCTCACTGTACAGTATCAAGTCACAAGCGGAGCCCGGAGATGCCGTAGGAATACTCGCCGCTCAGGTCAGTGTCTCCATCTGCTTACGAATACTTACCTCTAAGTGTGTCCAATGCCCGAGTTCATCTAATATTATATACACACTGTGCCAACTGCCGTACCTAGCTAATGGTTAGTTCACTTCCAAAACTAGTTTTCTTTAAAGTAATCGAGGGTGGGAGGAAACACTGTCCCAACCAGTCTTTTGTTTCAGGTTCGGTGAAAACTCAGTTTCACTGTTATGATATGCTGCGTATATTGCTGCTAAATTGCCACTATGTTGAAAAAGAATGCATGGTTGAGTACGGTTGTCGATCCAGCTTCATTCAATAGTAATTCCTAAAAATGATTGTCAAAGTGAGAAGGTATCAATTTTTGACATTGCCTCCACGAACCATACTTCAAGTCTCTGGTCTGAGCCGACCATTAGTGGTTGGGGCTTCAATCGGGTTTATATTTAGTCCAAATAGCCTTGATTTGACTTGAAAATTTTTTTTACATGGATAAATTAAAAGAAGACCATAGGTTTTTTTACATGAAGGTCTATGTAAAATAGCCGAGGTTCAAAACCATGGTAGTGTCGATCACAGTTCACAGAGGCTTGTAATGGCGCCTAGTTATTGCAAAGCCTCCGCGCTCACTATCCCAGTCCACTGATTGGTCACATCTTTCGTATATGCGAGTAAATTGGTACTGACCAGGTAAATGATTCACTAATTTATAAATCCTTCTGTGTTCGCCTGACCAGTGCCATACGTCCATGGACTACTGGCTATTTCCTGTTGCAGTCGATTGGCGAGCCGTCCACTCAGATGACCTTGAACACGTTTCACTTCGCGGGTCGCGGAGAGATGAACGTGACGCTGGGTATTCCTCGGTTACGCGAGATATTGATGGTAGCGAGTAAAGAGTTGAAAACTCCTAGCATGGAAATTCCATTCCTAGCCACAAAACATGCCCAGAAACGCGCCAAGAACCTGCAGGTAAGTGACACCAAACACGCCCAGAAACGTACCAAGAACTTGCGGATGAGTGACACAAAACATGCCCTGAAACGTGCCGAGAACCTGCCGGTGAATGACCAAATACGCACTATTAAAAATTACGATAGGGTTGCTAACAGTGACACTTCGGGAGCAAGCTATTTGCAAGATTCTATTGTGTTCCTTTAGGGCATTGAGCCCGAGGATTTTTCAAACCGAAACCTACCAGTGCTGGTATTGACAAATTATCCGCTTGACTTTTACAGCTCAAGATGAACACATGTCGTGTATCAGATGTACTGCAAAGGGTGGATGTATCATCACACTCTATCACTAAAGGTTTCAATGGGTAAGTCCATTTTGCTATCACTTACAAGCAGCTAAGTCACCATACCTTCGCAAGAGCACAAACAATGACTGGTGCAAACAATCGCAAGTAGACATAGAATAAATGTAATTCCCACCGATAGACATATAATGGTAATGATAATCATAATGACTTTAACCTTTGCTCAGAAAACTAAACAGTTTATATAAGAGTATGTCTACGAAATTACATAAAAAAAGATTTTTGTCATCTAGTCAAGTACGCTTTGCCATCACAGATGCACTTGGAATGCTTGCAGCTGACTGTGAGGAATTTTATTAAAATAGCATTATAATGCATGTCCTACAGTAGACTTGTCTGTAGACCTGATGTACGGATACCATTTTTGGACATTTATCACAGCTTTCGAGTGTTTTTTACACTTGTCTATTCTCTCGTTGCAGTGACTGGGGTAGAGTTTATAAGGTTCTGTTTGATTTTCTGCCTCCCGCTCAGTATATCGATAAATATCTGGTGACGCCACGCTTTATAATGCGTCATGTGGAAAGGGAGATAATCCCAGCTATAGTGAAAGCTTACAGCAAAGCCTCCAAACAAAACGCCAATCTCAAGTAAGTGCTGTTCATCAACTTCATAATAAATGATTGGACCTTTAGTATGTTTGCTGATCCTCACTGGTACCTAGTAATGATTCTCCCCGTTAACTTAGGTTGTTAGAGGCCCTCCAGGACAGTAACCCCGCCCCCGCTGCTGACCCGGATGAGGAGGCTGATCCTGACGCTGCCGAGCCTGCTGACGATGAGGAGGCACAGGAGATGGAGCAGGAGGTGGGAGAGGAAGCTGATGCACAGGTTTGTCATGATAATATAACTGCAAAGCTACGTCCGAGTCAATAGGCGTTTATAGAACATATGCCGCTCTGCTCTCTCTAGGTAGTAGGTAAAGTCGGCACCGGCCGTGAAATTATTTCACATTTTCATCACCGTTGACGGTGCCGACTTGAGCTGATCTATTCCTGTTCAGAATCGATATTTACTGGGTTTCGGTCCATTTTCAATTAAGAGAAGACAACTCCGTGACCGAGTCGGCTGCAAAATGGTAACGATTAGCTGGCTAGTGTGGCCGTACCATTACTCTGACCTACCTGAATTAGCAGAACATACGAGTAATAGGAGTGAGAACCATTCACAACATTTTACCAGTCTCGCAAACGGTTAGAAGTTGTTTGAGGAAGCTCTCCACTTAGATGACACGCAACTTATTATGACTTTTGTCAGGAAACTGTTTCAGCAAACGGTTAGCATTTTAACCTCGTTATTTTGGAGGTCTCGTGTTCTCAGTGTGACCAATGAGTATTTGTGATGGTCTCGTGTTGCCATTGTGTCTAGACAAGTTATTGTACCTTTCCCATTGTGCAGGACATAGCAGATATACAGAGGCATAAAGAGGAGCAGGATTATGATGGTGAAGATGAGGAGATGATGGAAGTACTGGGAGGTGCTGGTGGTGACGAGGAGGATAATGAGTCTGATGGTGAGAGTCAGCTGTAATAAACCTCCCTCTGTATGATAGCACGGCGCTACGTTCTCCTGCCAGCTCTGTATGATAGCATGGCGCTACGTTCTCCTGCCAGCACTGTATGATAGCATGGCGCTACGTTCTCCTGCCAGCTCTGTATGATAGCACGGCGCTACGTTCTCCTGCCAGTGTTAACCTAATATCCCTCAACGTACAAAAAGGGAGATTGGCATATATGTGCTATTGTCGGGCTACTGATAATGTATTCAATATGCCTTTTGTCAAGAAAGTTGCTTTAGGCTCTTAGACCAGAGCAGTAGTGAAATAAAACCTGGATACGTACATATAGCCAAACGACGATACATTACCCTCTAATAGGATCCAGGGATTTGTATGTGTTGTCAGTTGCTGTGCTCGACAAGGTTTTTTCATTCAGTCAGCCGAAGCCAGATATGCCAGTACAAGGAATCGACACCTTTTCTGACAGCAACAGTTAACACAGTCGGTATAGTTAGAATTTGACTCCAGGAGTTGTGTCTTTGCCTTCCAGAATTTCTTTTGTAGATGGTGAATCGGTTGCCTCTGATGAGTCGAGAGAAGGTTTCATCCTGGATCGATCTGACCTCAGTATGTCTGCTAAGAAAGCCATGCGCAAGTTTGGTATGTATGCATACCTGATCACCTGTCCTAATGTATCCATCAACTTGATATTGGAAGAGCTCAGCTTTCGAGCGCTGCGCTCGCAACCGTGAAAGCCTGGGTTTGAATCCCAGTCATGACAAAATCCGGTCATTGCGGCTCCTTTTGTGAATATGAGCTCCCCACATTAGCTGAGGAAGGGCAAGCCCCATTTTGAGGTGGATCACTAATACCGACCCCCGTGTGGTGCTCCATGCTAAGCGGTAACTGGTGAAAAAATAGGTATAAACCTGTCGGTGTTACAGTGAAGCCACATACAAAAATCTGACAAGATATGCCACTAATAATCACTGATCTTTACTCCGAGAGAAAAATGATGTGATCTGGCCTTTCCAACTGGCGGTCCGTCTTCTATAGGAACGGAATGTATTGCCCCTAAAGGATATATCTTTCGAGTTGACGTTATCTCACCATTTCGTTCTTGTGGTATTGAAAATCACTTGGACTATTTGACTGTTGTACGCCTTGAGACAAGTTATCCTTTGATATTTGCAGACCCTAGTAATGGGATGGACACCAGTCGTGTGGAGGCGGTTACTAAATATCCGAGTGTCATTAACTACATATACGATGTAGGAGAGGAGCTATGGTGTGAAGTGACTTATAAGGTCAGACATAGAAGGTCCGGACATATAAGGTCCGGACATATAAGGTCCGGACATATATGGTCGGACATATAAGGTCCAGACATATAAGGTCCAGACATATAAGGTCAGACATATAAGGTCCGGACATATGAAGCGTGATGTTGTTATGAGAGGGTCGAGGCAGAGTGTGACAGCGCTATGCTATCAAGGGTCTGGCGGGGTGATGCCATGGCCAAGATCTGATGGTTTGTTGTTATGGGAATGTATGTTGGGCTTTTTGTGCTGGGCGGGTTCAGTTTAGCTCACCAGTATACTCTGTCTAGCAGAATAAGACCACGCGTTTCTTTATAACCAATTACCTTCTCTTTGTAGCTGCCTCTCTCTAGTGTGGATATAGATATGATGCCCATAGTTGAGTCTGTTGTTAGGAACTCACTTGTGTGTAAACCACAGAGTCACATACGCGGCGTTACCAAGGCAATCCTGAGTCAGCCTAAAACGTCCAGCGATCCCATCAAACTGATCACCGATGGAGTCAATATACAGGTGTGTACAAGCATCCTGGTGAAACTTCTCCCATCTCTCTACCTTTCTATGCAGACACCTGCACACACTATTTAGCCGACTCTGAGCCTGAGGATTGTTCTAAAGCAGTAAGTAGGAGCTCTGAACTAGGCAAGGAGCCCAGCATGAACTCGCATCGAGAATCTAATGATCTTCGGCCACTGAGATTCCATATTTCGTATTCAAATTGGCCAAGCCATCGAACTCACCAGCACCCCCTTTACTGTTGTAGAAAATGTTCCAGTTTGATGACCTGCTGGACTTAAAGAATTTGCGCACAAATGATATTCATGCCATGGCTGCCAGCTATGGTATCGAGGCTGCCTGCAGAGTGCTGATAAATGTAAGTGTGGGCTTCAACTGAATAGTCGAGTGAAGTACCCCGAATTCCTTTTACTCTAGACCTTTTTCGCAATCAGCTACTTAACTTTTCACATTTTTTAAGCTCAATCTCACGATCATATCTTGCATGACATATATCGCTGGTTTATAATAGTTTCGGGTTATCAGTTCAAATTGACTGACTGCAAAACTGTACTAATGCCGCTTTATTGCACTTTAGATATCTCAATGGTCTGTGGGTTTCGGCCAAAGAGAACCAAGTTCATATATAGGAACCATGCTAACATCAACACATGTACTCTCCTCTAATTCGCTCTGATCTCATTCACAGGAGATAAGAAATGTGTTCGCTGCTTACGGCATCACGGTAAACTACCGTCACCTTAGCCTGATCGCCGATTACCTGACCTACGATGGCGAATACAAAGCCTTCAATAGATCAGGGCTTAATGGTCACTCATCAGCACTGCAGAAGATGACGTTCGAGGCCTCGACTGCCTACTTGAAGAGCTGCACCCTGCAGGGTAAAATCTACAAACTTCCAGGGTGTTCACATGCGTAAATTGGGGGGTGGAGAGTAATGAGAAATCCCCTCCCCTATATAGTCTGTCCCATGGCTGGTATGCTATTTTTCATTTCACTAGAGATAAATTCACTATTCACTGTTATCCCAATAGAATCTGTGGCTGCCCCTCTCAGTATCACTTTCCTACACGGCATCATACGACTTGTTACAGGAGCATTTGATGACCTGGACTCCCCCTCAGCAAGAATAGTTGTTGGCAGAAATGTGAAGGTTGGCACCGGCTGCTTCGAACTGGAAGCATAGACTGATCACCAGACCACGCTATAAAAATATTGAAGTTCACAGCCTGTTTTTTTTATTATTAACCCTCAATAAATAGTATACAAAGGATTAAAAATACTGATCCCTGTATATTATTATCATTATGATACAGTGGACAAATCACTGGTTGGGTGTGGCAAGTCGTGCTTGGATTTCCTGTACTAGATTCTCTCTTGGCACTTCAACCTGCAATCAAATAACGATTGAGTTAATTAAAGAGGAACCATGAGTATAATTAGTCTGGTAGAGGGACAGAAAGGTCCTCGATGAGTAAATTTAATTTCACATAGACGACATCGCTGAACCATTCGGTTTGTTTTTAGTATGGTCCATAGGAACTCTTGTGTGGTAATTACATCAGCTCGCTGAGCAGGCCTTGCTACACTCTTCGGTGTTCTCTGGATTTACCCACTGTGGGATCAAGAGTCTGAGTGACGAGACGGTACCTATTCGGTTTTGTAATTGCATGGGTGCGGTAAAAGTTCATACTCGCTCCGTCGCAGGGATGGCTACACTGCCCTAGTAAGCTACACATATCCTCCCTAGTGCTATTCTTGGAATTACAATCTGACAGGCGACCAATTGACAATAGGGAAGAGTGTCATTCCTACCTCCTCCCTGGTAGTTATAGATCTCAGCTTGACGACACCTTTCTCCAACTCCGTACCACCGATCACCACGGCGTAGGGAATACCAGCGTTTTCACACTCCTGCAGCTGGGTCAGTATCTTAGGATTCTTCTTATAAGAATGCTCTGCCTACAAGTACCCCCAATTACTTTCAATAGATGCCCTCGCATTCAGGAGTTTGGCAACATAATTTCCACCTTCTTGTTCATTCTCTTATATGGCACGTGGCCAGGGGGCTGGAGAGGTATGTAGGAACTGAGAGGCTGGGGAGGTATGTAGAAACTGAGAGGCTGGAGAGGTATGTAGAAACTGAGAGGCTGGAGAGGTATGTAGGAACTGAGAGGCTGGAGAGGTATGTAGAAACTGAGAGGCTGGAGAGGTATGTAGGAGCTGAGAGGCTGGAGAGGTATGTAGAAACTGAGAGGCTGGGGAGGTATGTAGGAACTGAGAGGCTGGAGAGGTATGTAGAAACTGAGAGGCTGGAGAGGTATGTAGGAACTGAGAGGCTGGAGAGGTATGTAGAAACTGAGAGGCTGGAGAGGTATGTAGGAACTGAGAGGCTGGGGAGGTATGTAGAAACTGAGAGGCTGGGGAGGTATGTAGGAACTGAGAG
>Ga0224501_10003187_pt1 | contig 12901 bp, 7 predicted proteins | sample SF_Oct11_sed_USG_4_FD_169105 | JGI IMG/M metagenome (GOLD analysis project Ga0224501, IMG submission 169105) | Sediment microbial communities from San Francisco Bay, California, United States - SF_Oct11_sed_USGS_8_1 | ecosystem: Environmental > Aquatic > Marine > Sediment | place: USA... | reverse complement strand
GTCTACGGCGGGCTCAACTGGAATCCTGAGCTCCGTTCTCCGCTGACCGAACCAGGAGTCGACGTGAAAGACGGCGAGTACCTCCTGGCAGTTCAGGGAAGGGAAATCAGAGCGCCTGAGAATATTTACAGTGTCTTCGAGAACACGGCAGAGAAGCTGGTCGAGATCACAGTTGGGCCGAACCCGGACAGAAGAGGCTCACGGACTGTCCAGGTGGTTCCTCTCAGCAACGAGTATGCTCTGCGGAATCGGGATTGGGTGGAAGGAAACATGAATAGAGTCGACGAAGCCACCAACGGTCGCGTGGCTTATGTCTATGTTCCGAACACATCGACACTGGGTCACATCTACTTCAAGCGCTACTTTTTCCCGCAGGTGAACAAGGAGGCCATTATTGTCGATGAGAGGTTCAACGGCGGAGGCCTGGTGGCTGATTATTACATCGACCTTTTACGCAGGCCTTTTGTCTCTTACTGGCATATGCGCTATGGTGACGATATCAAGACGCCGGGCGGCTCCATCCAGGGGCCGGAAGTCATGCTCATCAATGAGCTGGCCGGCTCTGGAGGGGATCTCCTTCCCTGGATGTTCCGTAAATTCAAGCTCGGAAAACTGATCGGAAAAAGAACCTGGGGAGGCCTGGTCGGCACTCTGGGCTTTCCGGTCTTGATGGACGGAGGTTATGTCACTGCCCCCAACCTGGCTATCTGGACCGAGGACGGCTGGGTTGTCGAGAATGTCGGGGTTCCTCCGGATATCGAAGTCGAGCAGTGGCCGGCGGATGTGATCGCCGGGAAAGACCCTCAGCTGGAAAAAGCCATTGAGGTCATTTTAGAGGAGCTGGAGAAGAACCCGCCCAAGAAAGCCAAACGTCCACCTTATCCGGTGAGAATCAAGAAATAGCGGACGCGCACATAGACTTTCTCTGATTCACGTCGTTGGCTAGAGTTATTGGGTTTAAATATAGAATTCCTTCATGGCTAAGAACCAGAACGAGATAGACTCAAACTCGAAAATCACGCTGGCCCGTAACCTGGGCTTTTTCGCAGCCCTGTCGGTCGGAGTGGGCACGATGATCGGGGCTGGCATTTTTGTCCTGCCCGGGCTGGTGGCCGGTATGGCCGGACCAGCCGTTATTCTCTCTTTCGTCACCTGCGGGTTCATCTCGGCGATGATCGCTCTCTGCATGGCTGAGCTGTCGACAGGAATGCCCTATGCTGGAGGAGGCTACTTGTTCATGGTCAGGGCATTCGGCCCGCTGGTGGGGAATATCATGGGCTGGAGCTTATGGCTGAGCCTCGTTTTCGCTTCTGCCTTCTACATGATTGGATTCGGGCATTATATGAGCGATGCTTTGGGAGCATCGCCGACGATCATCGCCCTCATCGTTACTGCCCTGCTTGGCCTTTTGAATTTCATCGGCGCTCGAGAGACCGGGCGCACCCAGACCGTCATTGTAGGAGCGATGCTTTTTGTTCTCGTGGCTTTTACCTGCCGGGCCTTGTTTTCTGTGGATACAGCGAGGCTAAGCCCGTTCTTACCGCCAGAAATAGGATTCTCCGGAGTGCTGGTGACCCTGCCTATTCTCTTTATAACCTTCATGGGTTTTGCTGAGATTTCTGCCATTTCAGAGGAGATCCGCAATCCGAAGCGGACCCTGCCGCTGTCTCTGGTCGGGTCAGTGGTGATCGTGACAGTGATCTATTGTGCGGTGGTGTTCTGTATTCTCGGGCTCCGGAGCTACAATGATCCGAGCATGGCCAAGGAGACGGTTTTGATGGATCTGGCCAGGGGGCTTATGGGCAGCGGAGGCTACATCCTGGTTCTTATCGGCGGGATACTGGCCACGGTCTCATCAGCGAACGCCAGCGTATTGGCTGCGTCACGGGTATCCTTTGCCATGGGCCGCGATCAGCTCATGCCTGATTGGCTGAACCAGATTCATGCCCGGTTCAAGACGCCTTATCGCTCGATCGTCATCACGACCGGCCTGACCATGCTTATCTTGATTCTTCTCGGCCGACAGCTTGAGCTTTTGGCTGAAGTGGCCGGGTTCCTGAGCCTTGTCCTCTATTCTCTCATAACCCTGGCCTGTATCATCATGAGATATGCCAGGCTGGATTGGTATAAACCCAGTTTTCGGACACCCGGGTATCCGGTCGTCCCTCTTTTGGGCTTTTTCGGCTGTATTTTTGTCATCGTCAACACCAGCCGCGTTTCATTGATCATCGGCAACATGATTATCGCTGCCAGTTTTATCTGGTATATGATATTCCTGCGGCGAGGGACACAACTGGTGGGGGCCTCACACATCCTGTGGAAGGATAAGGTGGTGAGGCCTCTTGTGATCAGGGCCAAAGAATACCTGGCTGCGCGTAGCGAGGAGGCTCCTGTCATTCTTGTGCCCCTGGCTAACCCCGATACAGAATTCTCTCTTCTGACGCTGAGCACGGCTCTGGCGAGAAGCTTCAGAGCGCGTCTGCAGTTGATTCATGTGGTGAATGTTCCTGCCCAGATGCCTCTTGAAGCCGGGGGCATTGAGTACGAAAGACAGAGGAGGGAGAAGAAGACTCTGCTCGATACAGCCTCTTACCATGCCACTGAGCAGGGTGTTCGCGCTCGGGCAACAGCCATCGTCGCCAGGAGCGTCTCTTCGGCTATTCTCAGCGTGGCTGAGATGGAGATGCCTGAGTTTATCATCATGGGTTGGAAGGGTGAAGTTTCCCTGCACCGCGGGTATCGGACCAATGTGGCTGAAGTGCTTAAAATCGCCAAAGGTAACGTCCTGGTTCTCAAAGACCGCGGTCTGCAGGATGTTCGTCGCATCCTGGTCCCGGTCAGCGGTGGAACGCATGCCCGGCTCGGGCTCAAGGTGGCGCAGGATTTGGCTGCTGAATGGAAGGCCTCGATAACCGCGCTGAATGTTCAGGTTGGCCGGGGTCTCTCTGCTGCCCGCTCTGACTTCGACAAGAAAAGCCTCCGTCTCTTTCAGGGAAAAGCGGAAGAATTTGTCAAGGATACTCTTGAGGCAGCCGGTGTGTCGGCAGATATAAAAGTTGTCATCAACACCGATATTGCCCGGGCGATCATCAGCAGCGCCGGAAAACAGGACCTTATCGTGATCGGAGCGTCGGAGGAATGGGCTCTCCGGCGGAGGCTTTTCGGGTCTATCACGGATAAGGTCGCTAACCAGGCTTCAGCTTCTGTGCTCATGGTTCGGGCAAAGACTTGAGATAGAGTGAATATTTTTCATTTTCGCTTTTTTAATGAATAGATGAGTTTTTCCACTTCGTCTGTTCTCTTTCCTCCTAAGTACAGATATTTTTCTAAGTAATAATTCGCTTTTCTAGTTTCCCCCTGGATTTCAGAGATTTGCGCCATTTTTAAATAAGGGGGCGGATTATCAGGTTTGAGTAAGATGGCAAAATCATATTCTTCAGCAGCTTTTTCGGTGAGATTTTGATCGAGATACATCTGACCCAAAGAAACATGGGATAAAAAGGAAATGGATTTTTTTCTGACGGTAATGGAGATTTTTGTGGCTGTTTCTGGAGTGCCTTTTTCGTCCTTCAATTGCTGCGCAATTCCTTCACAGGCGATGGCCTTTCGCCATTCTTGCTCGGCGTTCTCCAAATTGCCAAGAGCGAAATGAACAGAGCCAAGGTTATAATGGCCCGCAGCATTTAGCTCATCGATTTTAAGAATGGCTGCAAATTCTTGGAGAGCATTATTGAATTTCTTCTGGTGATAGAATATGTTCCCCATTAGATCATGACAACCAATCCTATGCTCTTTATTGACGTTATCTCCGTTGAGAAACCAAAGTGCTCGTCCGCAGTATTGTGCTGCTTTTTCTATCTTTTCGGTGTCGAAGTAGAGCAAGGCGAGGTTGTGGTTGATGAGAAAAGACTTTGGATTGGCGTTCATTGCTTCCTCAAAGAGCTTGATGGCTCCATCGATCTTTCCTTTTTCCAGCTCTTTCATTGCCCTTGTGTGTATGCTTTCCATCAGTTGGTTATTCGGAGGGCTTAGACTATGGTGGATTTTGAATTCGAAAGGTAGAGGAACGGGATAGTTGGGAGTCTGCGCTGAGATTTTCTTGAGCTGCTCCTCAGCTTTATCTTCCATGTTGTGTTCCTGGTAGAGATCGGCAAGATGAAGCCGCACTTCCCATTCATCGTAGCCTGCCTTCAGTGCTTTAAAGAGCTTGTTCTCAGAGGCGGCAAATTCCCCTTTATTTTTCAGGACGACTCCATGAGCAAAGTAGAAAGCGGCTTCGTTTTTTTCGTTAAAAGCATCCAAGTGGATGATCCTCGTATCCGGACTTTTTTCTTCCAGGAATACACCTTTTTCTGTTTTTATCCTTTCCAGTTCTTCGAGAGATACGGTTTTCCCGCTGGGTTTTTGCAGTGTGAGTTCTGATGCCTTCCTCATCCAGCTTGAATCAAACTGGACGTTTTCAGCGATTGTTTGAAGCTGTTCGGAGGCCAACTCGATCTCATTATTATGAATATAAGCCAGAGCAAGGTAGAACCGGGGATTGAAATTCTGCGGATGCACAGATATGGATTGGACAAGATATGATATCGCCTTATTTATTTCTCTTTTTTGCAGATAGACAAAGCCCAAATCATCCCAGACTTCAACTTTTTCCCGCCATGGAGCGTAGAGGATTCCTTTAAGGTAATTCGCTATCGCTCTATCATAGTGCTTAGAAAGGAGTTCTCGATCCCCTCTGTCCAAGTATCTGTGTGTTTTTTGAAGAGAGGCCAGGCTCCAAAGGGGAGAGCCAAGAATGGGCAGGAGAAGTATGAAAAGAATAGATAATTTCGTCTTTGTTATCTGCCTAGGAGGAAGGCAATTTCTTGAATTCAAAAAAGTTTGCCCCTTTAGGTACCTTATAACTAAGATAAGGGCGGAAAGTCAAACTTGCCTGTTTGACAATGAATTTGACCAGTGTTATATGCTATAGACTGGCAGCAAAGAAGGATACGATATGCTGCTTCCGGTTCAGGGCTTAGCTGGTCCAACTGTCGAAGATCAGACAGGAGTGCGCAGTCCAGGCCGGGGAAATAGAAAACCTGAAGACTGGGTACTTCGCGTATTCGGCATTCCGAGATTTGGAGAGGAGGTCAGGCATGGATGAAGAGAAAGATGCTCTGGAGAAAGAGCAAACAACCGCAGAGGAAAAGCCCAGACAAGACCCTTACCCCAGGATTACGGGCGGGTTGATACTGATTCTTCTGGGTGTGCTTTTTCTTCTGGCAACCTTGGATTATCTTTCCTGGGGAGACTGGTGGGCCTATTTCCTGTTCGGATTGGGCTGTATCTTAATCCTGGAGGCCCTTGTAAGAAGCACTAGCCCAGCGTTCAGAGAGCACATGGCAGGGAGGCTGATCGGAGGGATTGTCCTGGTAGTTATCGGTGCTTCCTTTATTTTCGGAATGACGAATTGGTGGCCGTTAATCATCATCGCCGTGGGCGTCGTGCTTGTCATCTCCACTTTATGGAGGCCAAAGAGGTCTGACTGAGGAATATCTGATCAAGGTTTGACCAGGTTTTTCCTTTCGCCTCCTTTTTGGTGCAACCAGGGACTTAGATTCGCACAATGCGACTTGGTCCATAAAAATCAGAAAGAGAAATGCCAAGCCGGGACAAAACCCCTGAGATCGTCATCATCGGTGGAGGCATCATCGGAGCCAGTACAGCCTACTACCTGGCGAAAAAGGGTGCCTCGAACGTTATCCTCCTGGAAAGGGACCTCCTTGCGCAAGCCACAACCGGTCTGAGTGTGGGAGGGATCCGGCAGCAATTTTCTCATCCGGCGAACATCCGGCTCTCCCAGCAGTCTGTGCGTGTGTTTGAGAACTTCAAGCAGGAATTCGGCGTGGATATCTACTTCCACCAGGCCGGGTACCTCTTCCTGGCTCAAAAAAAGGAGACCTGGGATGATTTTCTCTCCTCAGCTGACACTCAGCGTCGGTTCGAGGTTCCGGTTGAGGTCCTATCACCTGAGGAGATCAAACAGCGCTGGCCTTATCTGAATGTCGAAGACCTGATCGGTGGAACATTTGGTCCGAAAGATGGCTATGCCGACCCGTATCTTGCGGCCATGGGATTTGCCAACCAAGCCAGAAGGCTTGGAGTTCGGATCGAGGAAAAGAGGGAAGTGACAGGAATCCGGGCCAAGGGAGGAAAGGTGAAGGGCGTCGAGACGTCCAAAGGCTATATCTCAGCGTCAGTCGTGGTCAACACAGCCGGACCCTGGGCAGGAGAGATTGCCCGGATGGTCGGCCTGAACCTGCCGGTCAAGCCCTATCGACGCCAGGTGTTTGCCACCAAGCCTTTTGACGCCATCCCCCGGCCTGTCCCCATGGTCATCGACCAGGATCTGACCTTTTATTTTAGAGGGGAAGAGCCGAATATCTTGATGGGGATGAGCGACCCGTACGAACCGTCCAGTTTTAACACCCACGTGGACAGGGATTTTATGGAAAAGGTCATCGAGGCTGCGGTCCACCGGGCCCCTATCCTGGAGAGGGCAGGGATTCTTCGGGGCTGGGGAGGACTCTATACCATCACACCGGATGACAACCCGATCATCGGAGAGATCCCCGGTGCAGAAGGCTTCTTCTGTGCCATCGGCTTTTCCGGGCACGGCTTCCAGCAGGGCCCGGCTGTGGGGCACATCCTGAGCGAGCTCATCCTGGAGGGCGGAACTGATTTTGATTTAAAACCCTTTGCATATGACCGATTTGATGATATAAAAGAGGGAGAAAAAAGAGTGGTATGAGACGATGAAGATCAAGATACTTTCTCGAGATGACGTGGTCCGTGCCGTGAACATGGCCGAGGCCATCGAAGCGGTGGAGAAGGCCTTCATCCAGCTTTCTTCCGGGAAAGCAGAAGTTCCTTTGAGGACGCAGATTCCTGTCAAGAAAAGAAGCGGAATAACACTCTTCATGCCCGCCTATCTCACTAAAGATGATTCTATGGCAGCCAAGATTGTTTCGGTTTTTCCCAATAATCGGAGAAGGGGACTGCCGACAATCCACGCTGTGGTGATAGTGGTGGATGCCAAGACCGGCCAGCCTCTGGCTGTCATGGACGGCACCTACATCACGGCGCTGCGCACCGGAGCCGCTTCAGGATTGGCCACTGATCTATTGGCCCGGAAGGACGCGCGGGTTGCAGCGATTTTTGGTGGAGGAACACAAGCCCGGACCCAGCTGGAGGCAGTCTGTACGGTCAGAGATATCGAGAGAGCCTGGGTTTATGATGTGAAAACCCGAGTGGCGAGAACCTATGTCAGGGAAATGAAGGCCCGGGGAAGCCCGATTCCTTCAAACATCCGGGTGGCGCAGACTCCGAAACAGGCGCTCCGCGATGCCGACGTGGTCTGTACAGCCACAACATCCTTCAGGCCTGTGTTTGCTGATGGCGACCTGAAGCTGGGTGTCCATATCAACGGTATCGGATCCTACACGCCCGAAATGCAGGAGGTTCCTGCCAGAACCGTTGTCCGCTCCAAAGTGGTCGTTGACTCGCGGGAAGCCGGCCTGGCTGAAGCCGGAGACCTGATAATATCCATAGACGGAGGGCTGATCACCAACAGGAACATTCATGGAGAGATCGGAGAGGTGGCAGCCGGAAGGATTCCGGGGCGTGAATCAGATGAGGAAACGACGTTCTTCAAGTCCGTAGGCCTGGCCATTCAGGATGTGGCCGTGGCCAAGCTCGTGCTGCTCAAGGCTGAGGAGCTCGGTCTTGGGACAGAAGTGGATATATAACACTCCCTCATCAAGATGTGTTGACAGCAGATTTCGTGGATGACCCAGGCTAATTCGTCTTCTTCTTGATCCATTTTGAGCGGTCCGGCTCATCAGGATTTTTGACCTTGCGGGGAGGATTTTTCTCGAGCTCTTCCAGCAGCAACTCGACAGCCTTTTCCAGACTTGGGTCTCTTCCTTTTGCCACCAGCTCGGGTCTGTCTATGACTTCGATATCCGGTTCAACGCCGATGCCTTCCACAGCCCAGTTTCCTTCTGTATCGATAAAGCCAAAGGTGGGCACGGCGGTATAGCCACCGTCGACCAAGCGGGGATTGCCGGAAAGCCCGACTGTTCCTCCCCAGGTTCGGGTTCCGATCAAGGTGCCCAGCTTTTTCTTCTTGAAGTAGTAAGGGAAGATGTCGCCGCCGGAGCCGGAATAATAGTTGATGAGCATGACCTTTGGCCCTTCGTGAGCTACAGCCGGAGTTTGGGAAGGGAGAAGGCCTGCCCTTCCCCAGTAATTCAGGATTTTCCGGGATAGAAGCTCTGTCATCACATCCGGCACCATGCCCCCGCCGTTGTATCTTTCATCGATGATCAGGGCCTCTTTATTTCTCAATGCGTAAAATCCTTTGAACAGCTCTCTGTTACCTTCGACAGAGGTGTCGGGGACATGGATGTAACCGATCCTCCCGCCGGATAACCTGTCCACCATTTCTCTTCGTGTATTCACCCAATCCAGGTAGAAAAGGTTTAGCTCGCTCTTGATCGGCTTGATCCAGTATTCCCGGGAGCCATCCTTGGTGGGTTTTTTATTCACTCCTATCGGTATTTTTTTCCCAACCGTATTCTCCAGGAACCTGTAAGGATTGTCTCGTGTGGTCACATCGTGGCCGTTGAGGCTGATGAGATAGTCGCCTTCCTTGATATCGATTCCCTGTTCTGTCAAGGGAGATCGGGTCCTTTCATTCCAGTTCTCCCCTTGGTAGATTTTGCTGATGATGTACCTGTTGGATTTTTCATCAGCCCGAAGCTCAGCACCCAGAAGCCCGCCGTCGATCCTCTTGACCCGAGGAAAATCCCCCCAGTTGATGTAGCAGTGGCCGGCGTTCAATTCCCCGACCAGCTCGCCAAAAATAAAATCAAGGTCAGCTCTGTGACTAAGATAGGGGACAAGCTGGCCGTATTTTTCCTTCATTTTCTTCCAGTCCACTCCATGCATGTTCTTCACGTAGAACCAATCCCTGTATATCCTCCAGCCGTCATCAAAGATCTGCCGCCATTCCTTGAGCGGGTCGATTTTCATCGTCAACGCAGAGAGGTCCAACTCGCCATCGCCGACCTTCTGGTCGGGTTTGAGATCGATGATCCCGAATTTCTGCTGGGCACGATACAGGATCTTTTGTCTGTCAGCCGAAAGAACCCCGCCTGCTATGCCTTTGATGACGAGAGAGTCTTTTTTGTCCTCTATCTGGAAGAGGTGAAGCTCGTCGTCTTTCACGTAGAGAATCCCGCCCTCCACGGCCGCAATATGGGTGAAGTTTCCGGCCTTGAGCGGGAAGGAAACGATCCTACCGTTGATGCCATCAAAGTCAATCTTAACGGTCAGCGCTTTTTGGTCTTTGACTTTTGGAGTTACCTTGGCTTCCTTCTCAGTGTCGGTCTTTTTGAACTCTTCCACGTCGTTTTTGTCCGGGAAGAGAGGAGGAGCATCCTTTGTCAGGGCGACGGCAAAGATGTTGGTTGAATCCTGGTAGATGTAATCGAATTCAAAGCTGGAGAAGCTGAGGTTGAATTCCCTGTCCGAGAGGAAGAAGATATATTTCCCGCAGGCGGAAAAGGCTGGGGAAAAGTCGATGTACATGTCGTCAGTCATCTGGAAGGATCTCCCTTGCTCGAGGGAATAGACGCAGATTGCATCTTGCGTGTTCTCGCTGTCCTTGGAATAAACGACCCACTTTGAATCCGGAGACCAGCCGTAGTCTGTTATGTCCCGTCTCCGCGCCTTGTCGATCAGGGTGATCTTCTTTGTTTTAATGTCCAGGACCTGCAGGTCATGATTTTTGTCCGAGAAAAGAAGCTTGGTGCTGTCAGGAGACCAGCTCGGAGGATAGCGCCAGATCTGGCTGTTTTCTGTAAGAGGGATGATAACGTTCTCTTTTGCCCTGTCAATCAGATAGATTTCGTACTCGCCGGTCACATCCGAGTAGATCGAGATGTATCTTCCGTCCGGGGACCAGACCGGGTACATTTCCCTGATTCCTTGAGTATTGGTCAGGTTATAGGTAATCCCTTCCTTGGCGGGAACCGTGTAGATATCTCCTCTGGCTTCGAAGACCGCCCTCTTTCCTGATGGCGAGATATTAAAACTGGCGGTGTTTTCCTTCACGCTTTTGAATTGTGGAATGACATGCGGGCTGTCATAGTTGATGTTGACCGGGACTCGCTGCGATCTTCCGGTCTCGAGATCCAGTCTGAAGAGGTATCCACCGTTCTCGTAAGCGATAAGACCGTCTGTCCCAGAGGGCCAGAGGACGTCGTAATCTGGATGGTCGGTGACCTTTTCGATCTTTTCTGTTTTGAGGTCATAGGAGTAGATGTTCAGCGGCAACTCCCGGTCCGAGACGAAGTAGATCTTATCCTTATACCAGATGGGATGCAGGTCAGTGCCGGGAAAAGTTGTCAACCTTTTTGACTCGTCCTTTTCGAGGTCGTATATCCAGACATCCTGGGCCATACCACCTCGGTATCTCTTCCAGGTCCGGAATTCTCTGGCGATCGGCGTGTAAACGATTTTTTTCCCGTCGGGCGAGAATGTTCCCCCTCCTGCCTCTGGTATCTGGAGAGGAGTTTCAAGCCCTTCGTTGATACTGACCAGGAAGTATTTTCCCCGCCTTTGCCCGTATGGAGTCCGGTTGGCTCTGACCAGGATATTCTGACTGTCCGGGGTCCAATCGAGGACCTGGTGGTCGAAGCCGCCTCTGGGAGGCATCTCTCCGACATCGTTGTAGTAGGTGAGCTGGGTGGGGATGCCTCCGGTTATGGGCATGATGTAAACCTGGCGCGAGCCTGAATATTCGGCGGAATAGGCAATCCATCTTCCATCCGGGGATATCTTGGGGAAAAGTTCCAGCCCCTCATGAGACGTCAGTTTCTTCGCCACTCCTCCGATGGAGGAAACTGACCAGATGTCTCCTGCGTAGACAAAAACAGCGATGTCTCTGTTTATGTCAGGAAAGCGGAGAAGCCGTGAATCGTTAACGGCAGACGCCGGGGCGAACAATGCCAGGCAAAGTATGATCATGAGGGCGGCTTTTTTCATGGCACCTCCTTTGAGGGCGTTCTTGAGACGGACACCCTTTCTCTTTTCATTTTTCTTTCATGTATATTGAGCCAAAAATTATAGCTGCAGGAAATATATCCAATTTTTTCCACGACTTAAACATTTATATCTTTTCGATGATTTAAACAAGCTTTTTTGTTCATGTGTTACCAGCAGACCTGATCGGGACATAAGGGCTGGCTCGATTATTCGACAGCGCATTTTTTCCTCTTTTTTATAACTCATAGTTATTTTTTTTGTCATTGTTTGACAATTTCCTAACTCAGAGTTATATTTCCAGGAGAACAGCCAGTTAGGGAGCAATATGATGTCAGGAATACTCGGGACAAGACTCAGAAGAGAGAGAGAAAGCCTGGGAATCACCCAAGAATCTCTGTCCAGAGCAGTCGGCCTCTCCAGCGAATTCATATCCCTGCTTGAGCTGGGAAAGAGGATGCCGAGCCTGGAGAGCTTGACTGCTCTTGCCGAATTCTTTAAAAAAGACGTTTCCTATTTTTTAAAAGAGAAGGAAGAGTCCTTCAATGTGCTGTTTCAGGATAAGAGAGTGGATAAAAAAGCAAGGACTGCGCTCAAAAGATTCAAGAAATACTGTGAAGAATACATGTATCTTGAGGATTTAACGGGGCGTCGAGTGGAGCTGGCTCCTCTCTACACCCAGCCCTCAGCCGAGAGAATGGCTGACGAAGAGAGGCGAAGGCTTGGGTTTGGGTTTGAGCCGATACGGGATATCTTTACCCTTCTCGAGCTTAACGGGCTGCGAGTTTTAAGAATGCCCATCCCTGAGGAATCAAAGATATCGGGAGCCTTAATTTACTTTGAAGCGGAAAGAGCTGCCTTTGCTCTGATAAACAGCGCTCAGCCTTTCGAACGACAGGCTTTTACTGCGGCGCATGAATACTGCCATTACCTCAAGGACAGGAATATCGGTCCAATAATAGATCATCCGGATATCTTTGTCGGAGAGTATCTCTCACTCTACCATCCCCGGGAAAGATTCGCCCAGACTTTTACGGTGCGCTTCCTGATCCCCCCGGCAAAAGTGAGTATGATCATCGATAAAGACATTCACTCCAAAAATCTATGTTATGCGGATGTTCTCTATCTTCAAGAGTATTTCGGAGTCAGCACTCCTGATATGCTGCAGACTCTCAAGGATCTGGAATACATTCCCATTTCAAAATATGAGGAATTTCTCAAACTTAAGCCTTCTTTGAGCGAGACAGCCTTTTTTAATAACCAGGATAAGGGATCACAACCGTCAAGAGGAAAGCGAGGAATCATTCCTTCGAGGCGGTTCAGGAGCTTAGCCCTCGAGGCTTACCAAAAAAGAAAGATCAATGAGGAGATGTTCGCTAAGCTTCTCAACCTGAAAGCAGAGAGTATAAAGGGCGATCTCAAGTTAATCAGACAGAGATGATCTGTCGGAGGAGCCTGCCCCAGGGGGGTCCATTGCTCAGGATAAAGGAATGACTCAAAGATCAAAAAAATTATGAACGAAGCGAGCCGAGACTGACTCATATCATTCATAATAAATTATGAATCAGCGATTAAGCTGTTTCAGGGGTGAGAACTCAATCCAGCCTTTCGAGGATTCTCTCCTGAACCCGCCTCTCAAAAGTAAGGAAACAATGCTCCCGAAAGCTATGGGTATTGACATGTTGACATAGATTTGTAATATGCTATATATTTAAATTAAGCATTCAGGCTTACAAACGAAAGAAATACGAGAAAAATTAAAAATGAAATGGATAGGAGATCCAAAAAAAATCCTGGAGGGGAAATATGA
>Ga0224501_10003186_pt1 | contig 12902 bp, 7 predicted proteins | sample SF_Oct11_sed_USG_4_FD_169105 | JGI IMG/M metagenome (GOLD analysis project Ga0224501, IMG submission 169105) | Sediment microbial communities from San Francisco Bay, California, United States - SF_Oct11_sed_USGS_8_1 | ecosystem: Environmental > Aquatic > Marine > Sediment | place: USA... | reverse complement strand
CTCATCTTTGGTTGATTGATCTTTATAGATGTGAATGCAGGCTTGCTAAGTTTTTTTGGCACTACCGTTGCGCATGCGGTGATAAGAATCACAAGCATAAGCAGGACAAAGATTTTTAGTTTTTTCTTTAATAGTAGTCTCCTGCTACAATAAAACAGCGCTCCCAAGCGAGCAATAATCAAAGGCATCTACTAAGCGCGCTTAGACGAAAGCGCAACATTTTATCCAGTTTTCTAAAAAATACCATTAAAATATTGGGCGAGTTGGGTCGAAGCTGATGCTACACTAGTTTTGGCTTGTTAATGTCATTAGAAAGGCTTCGAGTTTTTTTAAATCATTGTCACTCAAGTCGGTGACTAGTAAGTCGGTATGGCCGACTCGGGTGATAGGACGTTTTTGGTAGTGCTTTAACACTTCGCTCAGTGTTTCAAATTGACCCGCATGCATATACGGTGCGGTTTTGGCGACATTGCGTAGCGTGGGAATTTTGAAAGCTCCCATAGTTTCATCACGCATGGTTTTCATAAAACGTAATTCGGCGCAATCGCTTTCTTTGGCGCTACTGTATTTTCCTAAACAATTAAATTCACTAAGCGTTACTTCTCTAAGAGCACGAAAACGCCCTTGCTCGACACCGAGCTCTTTAACCACTGGCAAACCTATATTTTTAAATTCGTAGGTGCTAAGCAAAGGTCCATTATGGCAAATCACGCACATAGCCTTTCCGATAAATAACTTAAGGCCAGCGACTTCTTCGGCGTTAAAAAGTTTGTTTGCTTTTTTGGAATCCTGAGCAATAAGCGCTTCCACATAAGCATCAAAACGTGCAGCTTCAGGTTTTAAGGTGCGCTGATAGGCCGCCAACACCTTCCCTAAGTTTGCAAAAATAGTCGTGATTTGCACTTGATCCTGCGCTGACATTTGCGACCATTGATGCCGCACTTGTTCATCACCCTTCGGTCCGGCATTATCTGGAAAACGTTTTTTATCGGATAATCGAGGCATAGGACCAAATAATTTTTCATAGGCTTTTTTGTACTCACGCTTATTCCAAATAATTTTTGCGTATTGAGTTCGATTGCCAGCGTGTTCTGCCACATGCTCTAGCGGTCCCAGGGCTTGCGCCCATTGACTGTCCGCGCGACCATCCCAAAAAAACCAAGGACTGTATGCCGCCCCCAATAAAGTAGGTGCATTACTGCGGGTTTTCACTCTACCAATGGATCGAGGCAAACCATCAGTAAAATATAATTCAGGTTTATGACAGCTTGAGCAGGAAATTTTTCCATTAATACTAAACGATGGATCAAAGAATATTTTTTTTCCAAAATCAATCGCTGTTTTCTCGTTGGCAACTGAATTGCTGGGATCACTGCCCAATGGGGCTAGATTTTTTATCCATAAATAGTTTAACTGCTTCATCTGAGATTCGGTCCACGCAGTTTCTTGCTCAGACTTTATTTGCGCAGCTGAAGATGCATTCATTACAAACAAAATTGGCATATAAACGAGAATAAAAAATCTTTTCATAATGTTTGTACAACTCCATGCAAGCTCTACGTTCGGCTATTCGATTATGAAATATTTAGTTTCACTATCGCCTTATCACGCTGTTTACCCACTTGAACATTCAACCATATTTCCCAGTGGCCGGGCATACTGAATTTAATGCCATCTATTAAATAATTACCCTTTCCTAGACTTTGAGTCACTTGTGGATGAGTAGGAAAGCCGTGCTTATGCATAGGCATGCCACCATAAACCTGAACGTGTGCTTGCTCAATAGGCTTACCTTCAGCCGTTTCTAGGTGCAATACCCATTGATGTATTTTGCTCAGTGGTGGCGGATTGATTTTACTAGTAAGCGTGAGTTTAAAAAGTTTTTTTTCTGAATAGATTGGCGTAGGGATGTTCGGCACACTGCTCAGTCCATGCATATCATGCTGATGATTCATTGATTCGCTAGCTTGCACATTCATCTCAAATAGATATGCAAAAAATAGTATTCCAAAAAAACTATTTACAAACCTCACAAAAAAACCTTTCCCTATTGAAACGGCTGCTACTTAAGATTAAGTAACAGCCGTCAGTATTACTAAACTACAAAATCAGAAATGAACTAGTGCCATTTCATGCGTTTAACTGTCGCGCCAAAATCACCACGACCTAACCAAGATGGACCTGCACCAAACGCCGGCTGCACTTCATCATATTTCGAATCAGGCACACCATCGCAGTTTTTGTCTAACTCTGGCTGTAATCCTAATTCACAGCCTGTATAGGGCACAGTTTCAGTTAAATTACGACGTGCATCACGGGTGGGTGATACCGGTACTGCATAATCCGCTGCTTTGATCGTATGATCAGGCAAGTTTTTGAAGTATTCACGAATCATTTGTGCAGGTGCAAAATAATTATCTGGTGCAACTTGCAACACAACAGGTTTACGAGTCGGATCAACAATATTTTGCGTATTCAATGGCGGACAGAGGCCAACCGTACTAGGCGTGTTCATATCTGGCTCAAAAGTACCACAGAAGAATTGCAAATTGCGTCCACCCGAGGTACGGCATTGCCTATCGGTTCCTTCACCATGAGGATAACAGCTAATCACATAATAGGTTTTACCTGCATCGATTGAATTCGCGCCCACTTTCATTTCAAGAATACGTCCACCGAGTGTAGACAGCGGAACGGAGTTTGGTGCAGATTCCAAATCGAGAACAAAATTCATATTACGTGAAAAGCCCATCCACCAACCACCTTGGTGACGAAATGGATGCGGGTCAAACACACCTTCGAGAAATGCTTCATAACGTCCACGCAATAAACCACCGGTGTACTCCATAATGGATGCTGCTGGTACGATGGGTAAGTATTGGTATAAATCACCAATCGTTATCGCGCCATCATCATAACCACCGTCTGGTCCATCAAGTGGTGTACCCATGGCAAACAATGGAATGTCATAGCGGAAACCATTGGTAATACCAAATGAATTGTCATCGGTTAGACCAGCATATGTTTTACCTGCAAACAACGCCGCATCACCAATGAAGTTATTCACAACGTCACCAATAACATCGCGGCGTTCTAATTCAACTTCTGTATAACCAACAACCGTGTCTAAGGAGGTACATAACTTATGACCTTTGCCATAAGGAAAACCACCGGGTCCATACATGAGACATTCTTTTAGCATGCCATTAGCATCAGCATCCACATAACGAAGCCGTTGCTGCGCAACTAAGTTTTTAATTCCACCAGGGACAAAATAATCAGACGTATCTTCGGGCACTTCATCGGTCATTTCCAACAAGTCATATTCGAAATCGATAACACGACCTGAACGGCTAACCTCAATATCAAGACGTCCCAAATAGGCATCTTCGCCAGACTCGACAATATAGGTTTTTTCGCCATTGGCGCGTGTGACTATCATAGGATCAGGCATGGCTTCATGAGTGTCGCCACTAAGAATGATATCGATGCCATCAACTTCCTTGGCAATTTGCACGTTATCACCCAGACCTAGTTCGGTCGCTAATACAATCAACTCAGCGCCTTCAGCTTTTGCAGCGGCAATATCTCGCGGTAACTCATCATGACCTTTGGTGAAGCGAAAACTCAAATTGAATAATGGGTTTTGCACGGGCAGACGGGTAGTGGTAATACCAATGTACGCGACTTTAACGCCATTTGCTTCGCGAATCACATAAGGACGAAACACACGATTACTCGGGTCCAAATTAATTTTACGCGCTGCGCCTTGTTTCTTTTCGCCGAAGCTATATACATTATTGGCAACGGTATCAAATGTTGCACGCACCACATCGCATTCCGTATTTGGTGCTTTTCCAGTACAGCCTGGAACCGTGTTGCTTAACGTCGTTTGATTGTTCGGACTCATGGTTTCATTGCCGTTAGCAAAACGATTGCGAGTCGCATTTTTACCAAAAGCAAAATCCCAGTTACCCATTACAAAACCATCGATGCCAAATGAGTTGAAAATCGGCATAATCGCGTTACCCATACTAAAGGTACACTCGCCACTGCCATGAGTGGCATCACCGACCATAAATAATAGACTTTTTCCTGGCCCGGCATCTTCACGTATATTTTTAATACCGGTTGCCAATTTTGCTAGGCCGCCACTATTGCTGCGGTTACCACTGCGAATAAAATTTTCATCATGCGGAATCATATGACAATGCACGTCACTTAGATGAATTATCGACAACTTGCGGCCATTACGATCTTCATCGTCATCAGCAAAGACTATTTGTGATAAAAACAAAGTGGTTAGCAATGCAAACAAGTTTTGCCAACGTAGAACAACACGTAGCTCTCTTTTTCTCTCCATACTTCATCTCCTTGGGTTATCCCCATTTTGTTGAAAATCTTTGAAAATAATGAAAGCTCATGTGCGTACGATTATTTTCAGAGAAATATTAGAATCCTTTGATAATCTATCATCCAAAGCTGATCATCCATTTGTAATTACAATGGTGCAATCTGTGCTTACGATTAATGAATAACTGACTATTACCAATATGTGGTTTAAAATATTTCATGCATGTGACATCCTGTCGTAATCCGGAAACAGTTTAATTAGTTTTAGCTAACCGCTAGTTTTAGAAGATTATTCTTGAGATATTGCTTTTTGCAAATAATCGCAGAAATAAGTCATTCCCTAACCTGGTTAAAGTGCCTCAATGCATACTTTTATTAATCAGCCTTGTTTTTCCCTAGGCCGCTTTTATTTGAAAAGATAATACCTGTCCCTGCACTTGGGTGCAATATAATCAATCAAAATATCTACAAATTTTGATCAACTAATATTCTATGCTTTTACTCGGACATGCTGGGGCAGAGAAGTAATTGCATTGCACACTATAGCGATTGCTTATGCAACGCTTTAATTATCAAGTTTCGCTAACCATTTTGATAGCGCGTTGCTTATATTTTCCGGTTGATCTTCTTGAATAAAATGTTTGCCATGACCAATATACTCAATCTCTGTATTAGCGAAAAGCTTTTGTACAGCCTTAGCTTCATTTGCCCCTTTGATTAGGGTTCCTGGTTCTGCATAAAGTAACAATTTTGGAATCGCTGACACTTTCATTGCCTCATGATAATTTTTAACGATCTCATAGGTGTCATTCGGTGATTGCTCAATAGGTATCTCTCGTGGCCATACCAACATTGGCTTGCGATGCGCAGGCGTCTGAAAAGGCGCATTGTAAGTAGTTTTCTCCAGCTTACTCAACTTTCGAACGGTTGCCATGGGCAGAACTTTTTCAATAAACATATTTTTTTCTAGCACCATATTCTCACCTTTTCCTGGAGTACGTATTCGTTTGAAAATAAATTTTTCCATAAAACTGAAATCATCCCATGATACTGGCCGAAGGATCGCTTCCATAAATGCAATGCCGCGTACATTGTTGGAATGCATGGTTGCGTAGTGAAATCCTAAAGCAGAACCCCAATCATGAATAACCAAGGTGATATTGCTTAGTTCAAGTGCTTCGATAAATCCTTCAAGGTAACGATAATGATCGACAAAGCGATACCCAATCTCCGGCTTATCCGATTTACCCATCCCTATTAAATCAACAGCAATAGCACGTCCATAAGTGGATGCTGTGGGAAAAATATTTCGCCAAAGATAACTTGATGTAGGATTGCCGTGTAAAAACAAAATAGGATGACCTTCTCCTTGTTCAACAAAATGCATTTTCGAGCCATGCACATCGACAAATTGCGATTTAAAGGGATAATCACTACTTACATTTTGCTGCGGCTGCAAACTCGCGCAAGCAGACATTAGGATTCCAAGAACTCCTGTGACTAATGTTTTCATTGCTACACTCCTTGTATAATTAACAAATTATCACACTATGCAACTTCCTTGTTACTGACTACAGCGACCATGACCGTTCTCCAACATTGAAGGAAAACATATTACAACATTGCTACTGACAGCCTATTGTCAGCAAGCATATTGGTTTTGGTGAAGTGATTACAATACGCAACATTCCTTACATTTGTTTGATGTATTACATTTCAATGCCGCTTCAGGCTAAATCCTAAAATCGATTGTTAAATCGGTTTAGAACCTGCGAATAAATCAACATTCCCATCGACTGATACCCATGATTATTATACCGTCCTACGTTTAGGCTATTGTGAGAATTTTCCACCTTCGATAACATACTTACATCGGCATACCCATTACAACAATACCAGGGTACTGAGTTTGTGTATTAACGCTAAGTAGGACAATCAAGGGGCATTTTATGAGGCTCGCTCATTTGCTGCGGTTATATACTGTATTTATTTCTATTGTCGCTGTCACCGCTTGTGGCAACGGTGAAGGCAAACAAGAAAACGAACAAATTGAAAAGAAGCAAGAGATAATAAAAGAAACTGTTGAAGTTTCCTTGAAAGAAAATATTTCAATTTACCCCCAAGCGGGACCGCCAGGTACCCCACTAGTTATTGACGGATTAAATGTACCTCTGGCAGCACAAGATCAAATTGTCGTATTGATTGGCAATCAGATTGCACCGCTAATTCCCGCCAATCCCATAAGAAATAACGGCGAAGCTACATTTGATCCCGCATTCAAGGCCTATACAGCCATACCCGCATATATTGCAGGACTCGACGGAAAGGCCTTACCCACCGATGCGCTTGATGTGCAAGTATTCCAAAATGACAAACTATTATTTGAATTAAATGCAGCGATCACCGTGGAGGCCCTACCCGCTGCGCCCGGCACCGCGACTCAAATTATCCAGCAGTATTCCGCACTCGCAACTGAAATCAATCGCATCGCCCAAGACTTTTATGCCGATGACAGCATTGAGAAGGTATATCTCGATGCATACACTTCCATAATTACCGATTTAATTTCAAGTGATGGCCAGTTTTCCTTGACCAAGGCGTTAGCTGAGTTAGAAAACTTAGACCCTGATGCCTACGCCATGCTGGAATCATTAATGGCAGTGAGCGGATTTGATCAAGCGTTAGCAGAAATGCTCGAAGGGTTTCAGAGTTTTTCTTTTATTGCCAGTCCGTCAGAATCATCATTATCAAGAGCGACACTCTATAGCTTTCATGCGTCTGGCATTAATGCCGATGGCAGCATTCAACTCGACGATAAAACACTGGCTGAACGCATGAATGCATACGAACAAATGAAAACAATCGGTGACGCCCTAATTCATGGTGCCGCCGAACACGCCGCAGTATGGGCAGGATTAACTGGTGGTGCCGCCTTACTCTTCCCCGGAGCTGCCCCCGTAGCGGCGGCAGTAGGCCTGGTAAATTCGCTTTTAGCAGTCATCGATTTTATGTTTAATAAAGTTTGGCTTGGGTTTTATCCATCGACCATTGTTGCGTTAGAACTCACATCAGAAAAAGATTTTCTGCAACGCGGGGAAACACTAGATACAGCCAAGTTTGTTGCGACAGCAGTAAATCAACCCCCGGGTGTTACAATTAATGATTATGTGGGATTGATATTAGCAGGGCTCGGTGTCGCTTCTACAGCATCGGGGGCCATTAATTCTGCGCAAAACTCAGATAAAATCGCTGCAACGGCGTTGCAAGGCATGAAACTCGCGCAAGAACAATTAGCAAAAATCAATAAGGTTGTAGAAAATATCGTGCTTTATGCAACCACAACTACTCAATCTTTTATTACTCTGGCGTCGTCGCGAGTCGATGGCTCTATTCCGCTCGATCATAAAATTGATCGCGATGGTTTAGTCCCTGAACGCAAATGGAAAGCAACCATTCACAATCGAAAATATTTAGTTTTATTTACCACTGACCGTCACACGCTTCTTCCAATTGAAGACAGCATTGCCTGGATGGGGGGGGCTAAATCCGGGATCGAGAAAATCAGTGCCATGATTAACCCAATTGAATGGAATACCATCGCACGCTCCAACACGGTGGATATAACTGTGAGCGGGGATTTAAGTTTAAGCGCAGACGCGCCTGATAAAAGCGGCGGCGAACCATTTACGATTACACTCGGAGCAAAATATGCAACGGATAACGGAAGTAACATAGAAGCAAGCAGTAGTAGTTTTGGCAAACCGAGATTAAGCAGCCGCACGCATACCTCAGAAGCAGGGTTCGTTGCTGCAAATGCCATTGTGACAATCGCTGTAGAACAAGGTACGGCATCGAGCGAGCATGTCACCACCGATGCCAATGGTCATGCCGAGGTGACGATTACACCCAATGAGGATGCTGATATCGTATCGGTAACATTCGATATAACCGATACGTTCAACTCGACGCCAGCAAAGCTTACCACCGAAACAGTTATCTCAAATATCAGCGGTACCATTAGAATGGAGGAAACCGGTTATAACGCATACACCTTTGCAGAATTTCATTTATCTTACTCTTCCGTCGGCGCGACTCCTGGTGGTGTGCTGAATGTTTCTAAAAACAATCCGCAAGGAACCATCCATAGCACCGGACCGGTCGACGGTTTGCCTAATCGGGAGTTAACATCAGAATCAATTGCCGACGGCGAGCTTGCGTTTGGGGCAGGCAATAGCCGAAGTAGCGCAGCGATAAGTATTGGCAGCAAAGCAATAGATAATGTCACCCGTGTCGAATTTAAATCGATCGCAAGCAATAGTTGCTCAACAGTCCCGCCGGAACCCACACTAAAAGAATCGGTGGTTGTCAATTATTGTAACGCCGGTGTTTATAGCGATGCCTATTTTATTTTTGTTGTCACCGAAGGAACCGTCGAGTACCAAGCACGCTATAGTGGCAGCGCACAGCCTAGAGGAGCGTTCTATCTCGAATCACTCACTAGTGAAACTGTTTTGGATTTAGACGATCCCAACAATTCCGAGGTGCTCAGCGGCACTTTAAACCCTGGACGTTATCTTATCGGCTTCGGTCATACGCTTGTCGCGAGCACCGAAAGAACTGATCAAGTGGATAGCGCAGCCAACGCCGAGAGCTATGAAGCGTTTTTTGAATTCATCGATGCCGCTATTATCAATGACACCACACCAGCCCAATAAACGCGACCACCGAACATGAAAGCGGTATGTTTGAAAAAGAAGGAAGAATAAATGAAATTGAAATTTTTAAAACTGGCGTTTGCCATCCTAATTGTTTTTACTAGTGCTTGCGGAAAAGGCACGACCGATCAGCCCTTGAACGAAGAAAATATTAAGAATTTTTTCGATGCGCCGGAAAATACTAACATTAAACAAGCGATTAAAGATGTGTTCAACGTCCCTGCACTCAGTCTCGACCAGATCAGCAAAACGGAATTTGATGAAGAAGTCGTGCGAACACGCATCGAAGTGGTCTTTAGTAGTGAAATTGATGTCAAACAAACCAACAAGGTGTTGCAACAGTTAGGAGCAACAATTATTAGCAGTATCGAGGGCGTTCCAGCACTAATCATTGAAATTCCAGACCCAGGTAATCTAGCCAATCTCGATAAACTGATCGAAGAAACTGAAAAACTGCCTCAAGTCCGTTTTATCCGCAAAGCTTATATGCCCACACTAGAACGTTTGCCGAGCCTGAGTATTTCAATTGACGAATTTAGTCTCGAAGACTTTAGACATCATTTGGCCGTTAAATTTGCACCTGCATGGAATGCTGACGCTGCCATCAGCGCGCAACCGCTGTTTATCGTGCAAGACATGTTCGGTAATGGCCCCCCAAGTGGCAACGTGTCGAATGCAAACATTATTGACAATCTCGAATTCAATCAAGAAGGCTTACATTCCCATGGATACAATGTTCTAAGCATCGCAAGCAGTCTACATGACTTCACTTCGGGTGGCGCAATGCCTGGCAAAATTAATCTACGCGTCCTTGACCTGCGGCAAACGGCGAATACCACCGACGCGAACAACACTTCCAAAGACAATGTCAATCGGCTGGATAACTTATCACTCGATAATTATTTTCTAGATTTGGTAGCGAGTAGCTACTCGGGAACGACAATCGTTGCTAATTTTAGCTTGGGCTGGAAATGCACTAACACCGGGGATAGCTATTGCCGTGATGTTACACAAACCAAACAAAGTGCTGAGCTTTGGACTCAAAAAATTCGTGAGAAAAACTTAGAGGATAAATTCATTCTTGCAACCAGCGCCGGTAATCGTAAAACACCTTACTATGACAAACGCGACGCGTTAACCGGTAGTTATTGGAACTATGCGGCGTTGATGACCGATATGGTTGACGAATTCGACCAGCCTATGAATCCACTCAGAAATTCCTTGATCGTTGAAAATCTACGTTCAACGACAAGCATACCCTACCAAGTGCGCTGCCTCTCTGAAAATTCTTTTGTAACAGGTAACGTGAGCGCTATAGGTACCGATGTGTGGATGTATGATTCCCCGAGTGGCGGTAGTCTTGAGATTGGTAGTGGTACCTCCATGGCATCACCACAAGTAGCTGGGTTAGCATTATATTTAGTCAGCATCAATCCAGATCTCACTGCATCACAGGTCGTCGACATAATACTAGGCACTGCTAAACCAGTACCGCGCGAGACTCATTCAGAGTGTAGCGATGCTTTGCCAGCCAATCATATTGATGCTTATAACGCAATCTTGGCATTAGACAATGCTGACAATACTTGGGTGCGCCAAGCTATCCTTGATGTTGGCGACCGCCAAGGCAATCCAACACCGGATAATAATTTTGATGAATTTGATGTCGCTTTCTTCGCACAAGCGTTTCAGGATGCGGAAACCATCGATCAAGATGAAGGCCTGCTCGACTATTCGCGTCACGATCTCAATGGTGACAGCCATACGGGTGGCATACGTATCGCAGCTTTTGATTTGAATTACAATGGCTCAGATAACGACATCATCACATTACAAATCGGCAGCGAAAGCCAACGCCTATCCGAGCAGAGTCTAACCGACTGGGATATTCTTTGTTATTACGCGTATTCCGATTTATATGTATCAGAAACAAATATTGATGATTATGAGATCAGTGATCTACTTGCGCAAAAATGTATTAAAGCACCGGCTTATTTTATGATCGAAACCGAAGGCTACAAACCCGGCACAGCTGACTACTATGATTTTAATTATCTAGTTGAAATCGAAGCCAATGGCAATGTTAGCTTATTGCAAAACTGGGAACACAAATATGTTTCTGATATGCAAACTGCATGGTCGGCCGACGGCAAAAGTTTCATTCGTGCTTTTCGTCACGATGGCAACAATAATCAAAACCAGTTCGTCGATAGCTTAGTCACTTTTGATATTCACAGCAAAGCTGGTGCAACGTTATCAAGGGTCGGAAAGTCCTCCCAAAACAAAGATTTTGCCGCGCTTTCACCCGATGGTAGCCAAGCTGTGCTGTCCGTAGTTAATAACGACGATTCAGAAAACACCTTTCGCGAATTACAATTCTGGGATACCGCAACCGGCTTGCATACCAATACTTTAGGACACTGGCCTACGGCTGGTGGAAAATTCGGCCGAGTATTGGACTGGGGCAACGATGGACGTTTGTATATCGAAATGTGGGAATTATTTGAAGGTGCCGGCTCAGCATCGAGTCTTCATGTGGTAGCGAACGGGAATATTGCCCCACTCGGTGGCACGCTCAACTGTGACTTTCTCAACCGTTACTACAAACGTCCAAAACTATCTCATGATGGTAAGTGGCTCGCCATCGGTTGTGGACATAATGATACGTTACTCGAAGAACTGTTAGTGATTAACACCACCACCGGCGCACCCCGACAAGTCTATCAAGGTGATAGTACCGGCATATCCGGTGCCGCATTTTCACCCGACAATAAATATATTGTATTTAGTGATATTCACAAACAGGGTGGTATACAAGTTTATAACCTTGAAGATAATCAACGCAGTGAAGTCATTCCTGGCACAAAGATAAAGTCACCGCTTTGGGGACCACAAGGCGAGTTTATTTATTACTCCGAAGGTGACTGGGTACGTCGTGTTAATTTCTCTACACTTGAAATTCAAGATTTGCTAGAAATTAAGGATCGCTTTGAGATATTACTTTCCGCTCCAAACTAAAAACAAACGATAATGTTTTCAGTTTTAGTTACAAGGTGTCTCATGCTCAATGAGACACCTTTATTTTAAGTTTCGCCAATCTGTTTTGGCCAAATTGCTTGAGCCAAAAGGCACTTAACAATACCCGTCTTGGCGTTAACATTCTAGGCAATGAAACACTTATATGACCCAAAGTACCCACCTTGATGTTAAATTCAACTCTTTGTCTTTATTAGTATTCTGTTACACTTAAATGGATGTGGTCAAGCAGTAGAAAAATCCAGAGACGAACCTTAACTGATCATTAGCGCCGTCTCCATCGCACGTCAATCTAAAAATATCCCAGTGGATTCTACGATCGATTTCACTTTGAGTGCTAAGAATGAACGTATCGATTTAAACTAACTCACGCTTAATCTCATCAAAATAGCGAGCACTCACAATGAAACCATTGAAACTAATACTCGATACGATTTTCGAAACTAAATAATTTCCGTTAAACTGAAAAATTCTTTGGACTATACAGACCTACAAGGTATTGATTAGCGGCGCGTGTTTTGGTTCTGGTGATTCAATCGAAATAAGATTTCCAACAAAAGACAAGGCCGCACTTAACACTTCAATTCTTGAAATAGATCAGCAAAATGCTCAAGTCGATACTATGATCGTCATCCCATTTTCACGACCTCTGAGAAGCACCGAACAGGAACAAATCGAGCTCAGTGTATAACAACAGCAAGCGAATGCTTTGCAAACACTTGAATTTGATTTTATGGTGCCATCAGTGAAAATCGTTTTAACTCCTAGAGAAAACTTAACGTACGTATGAAACTCCTG
>Ga0224501_10003185_pt1 | contig 12903 bp, 13 predicted proteins | sample SF_Oct11_sed_USG_4_FD_169105 | JGI IMG/M metagenome (GOLD analysis project Ga0224501, IMG submission 169105) | Sediment microbial communities from San Francisco Bay, California, United States - SF_Oct11_sed_USGS_8_1 | ecosystem: Environmental > Aquatic > Marine > Sediment | place: USA... | reverse complement strand
TCGTTTGCCTCGGACAGATCCCTTTTGAGCTTGTCCGGATTGCTGTATGGGACGCGGCTGAAGATATGGGCAACCCCAATCGGTTCAGGCGCGTAGACTGCGGCATATTGAAGAATGAAACCATCCATGCCGGCCAACTCCCCTAATCCTATATGCAATTCGCCATAATTCACCCCGGAATGGTTTTGCACAGCCGCATTTACTTCTTGGGAAAGTGAAAGGATATCTCTATATACTTTTGTCATCATACACCTCGAAAACACCCTAAAAAACCATTTTTATTAGATAATTGTCTAACTTAGATTATAGCCTGTGTGGGGCGTTTGTCAAGTACCAATATTTCAAGGTAATTCCTAACAATCTTGCAAGGAATTCAATTTTTATGTGGATAACTGCCCATTAACTGTGGATAAGGGGGTGAAACTGGGGAGAACTTTCTTGTTTTTCTGTGGAAATCTCTATTTTCTCTACCCCTGCATATGGGAAATATTTTTGATTACCCACCATATATAGAATTCCCTATCAAACAATCCTGTGATCAAAATATATGATACTTTTTATCCACTTTCTATACAGAGGCGCTGTGTGGACAAAATCACCAGTTTCCCCAGAACATAAAGCACCAAAACATAAAGAAACCCCTGTATATACCGTCTTTTATCCTATTTAAGCGGGTTTTCCACATATCCCCAAGCACTACTACGATTACTATTTATATATTAATTATACACAGATATAATGTTATTATTTTATTATGCAAAACGTACCAACAATCAGATCATCCTTAATTGAAATCTTTTCGTAATCTTTTCAAGCTAGACTTTTATAGCAGAAATAAAAAGGAGCACAGTATGAATACCACGTTTACTTTTTTGGGGCATGGCACGCACCTGATTGAAACGCAGGGATTTAAGATATTGGTTGATCCTTATTTAGATGATAATCCTGCTGCCCCGATAAAGGCTGCTGAGGTAGAAGCAGATTATATTTTCGTAAGCCATGGACATGGCGATCATATTGCGGATGCCGTCCCGGTAGCCAAACGTCTGGGGATCAAGATCATAACCAATGCAGATCTCTGCCGCTGGCTGGGAAAGCAGGATGTGGAGACCCACGCCCAGCATGTGGGAGGCGGCTACCATCATCCCTTTGGTTATCTCAAGATGACGAATGCGCTGCACGGCTCCGGACTGCCCGACGGTTCTTATGGAGGCAATCCCGCCGGCATGCTGCTGACCACCAAGGATAACAAGAACCTGTATCTGGCCTGCGATACCGGCCTGTTCAGCGATATGCAGCTGATCGGGGAGGTAGGGCTGGACCTGGCAGTCCTGCCAATCGGGGATAATTACACGATGGGGCCGGAGGATGCGCTGCAGGCGGTGAAATATTTAAAACCAAAACATGTGATCCCGTGCCATTATAATACCTGGCCGGTGATTGCGCAGGATGCCGAAGCATGGGCAGCACGCGTGAAAGCGGAATCATCCTCACAGGTGCACATTCTCCAACCGGGAGAATCGTTTACAGTATAAGAAAAAATCAATTCAAAGGAATAATATGTTGAAAACAAATAAGGTAGTTATTGTGTGGGAGGCCGCCCATGTTTGGTGAGCTAAAAGACCGCAAAGAAGATGAAGATCAGATGAAGAAGGAGGGCCGCCTCCCTCCCGGCCAGTCCTTGACCAAGAAATTCCCGGTGCTGCATTACGGCCCGGTGCCCCCGTTCAATCCCAGCACCTGGGACCTGCGGATTTGGGGCGAGGTGGAGAAGGAAGCCCGTTGGACATGGGATGAATTCAATAAACTCCCGCGCGACAAGGCGCAGATGGATATCCACTGCGTTACCCGCTGGAGCAAATTCAATACGGAATGGGAAGGGGTGCGGTTAAATACCCTGGTGCGGGAAGGCTTCATCCAGTTAAAAACGAGCGCCAAATATCTTATCCAGCACGCCGAATATGGATTTACGGTCAACCTTCCCGTTGAAGTTGCCATGGGAGATAATTTTCTCCTGGCCACCCATTTCAACGGTGAACCGGTGACGCCGGAACACGGCTACCCCCTGAGGGCGATCATTGGGGCTTTTCCAGGCCGGGATGATCTTGAGGTGCCTTATATATGGAAGGGCGCCAAATGGCTGCGCGGACTTGAGTTTAAAGAACAGGATCAGCTTGGGTTCTGGGAACAGGCCGGGTACCATAACCAGGCAAACGTATGGAAGGAACAACGCTTCAGCAGGTAATATAATTAAAAAGGAAGAAATCTTTACAGCAGGCGGATATATAAGGATCACATGCAGCTGTTTTGGCTGCATGTTTTGCTTAAGCACGCGTATAATAAACGGGTGCGCTTTATGCAAGAGCGACAGCACAGGAAAATAACTTAGAAGAATGAAATATTCAAAAACTATTATTCCGGCAATATGCATGGCGATGCTGGGTGGGGCATGCGCATCCCCGGTTGGAGGCGGGGGGGGGACGCCTGTGCCGTTGGCGAGCCAACCGTCCCCAATCCCGGCGGTATCAACCGCTGCGTTGGGAGTCTCGACGGCTTCCGTGACGCCGGAGCCGCGCTTAACTCCCACCGAACTGAGCTGCCTGCAGCAAGGCGGGATGCTCCAGGACGGCGTGCTTGCCAGCAAGATTATGCCCCAGCCGCTGGAATTTAGAATTTATCTGCCTCCCTGTTATGACCAACTGCCGGAGCATTCCTACCCTACGATCTACCTAATCCATGGACAAACCTACAGCCAGGACCAGTGGGACCGCCTGGGTGCGGATGAACAGGCGGATGAAATGATCTTGATCGGTGAAAGCGTGCCGTTCATCATCGTGATGCCGCGAGACCGCACATGGGACCCGCCGGAGAAAGACCTTTTTGGGGAGGCGGTGGTGAATGAGCTGATCCCCTATATTGATGAAAATTACCGCACGATCCCGGATAGAGAGCACCGTGCCGTGGGCGGTCTTTCCAGGGGCGCCTCTTGGGCGGTACATCTCGGCCTGAACCGCTGGGACCTATTTGGCACGATCGGGGCGCACAGCCTGCCGGTCTTTTGGTCGGACGTTACCGATGTGCGCCCGCTGCTGCAAGCCATCCCTCCTGAATCCATGCCGCGTATCTATATCGATATCGCCACAAAAGATTCTGCCCAGTCAAAATTTTCTTCCGAGTGGTTTGTGAGAGTGTTGATTGAAGAAGGCATCCCGCATGAATGGTATCTCTTTGTAGGCGAACATAATGAGAAGTACTGGGCTTCCCATGTGCGCCAGTATCTGCGCTTTTATACCCATGAGTGGTAGGTAGGTCTTGGTTGGGTTAGTCTGGGGTTGGATGGACCGGCCGGCCGGTTTCGTCTTTGACCGGGCGCAGTACAACTAATGCACGCTGGGCGGCATACTGCTCTAATTCCGCAGGTGAGGGGGCGGCGGGCAGCCCGGCCAGCTTGAATATCAAGCCAAGCATCCTGGGGCGGCGTTTGATGCGCAGTTCAAGGAAGCGGGCAATTTGGTGAGCATCGGTGATCAGCTCGGCATGGGCGTAAAAACGGCGTGCGCCGATCGTAACCGCGGCAATTGGATTGCAGGCCAGGTTTTTATACCAATCGGCCCTGGTTCCCCGGGCGGACCCTACATATATTTTCCCATCAATCTCATCGTATGCCAGCGGGGTTTGTCTGGGATGGCCTGATCTGCGGCCGGTGGTTTCCAATATGAGGATAAAATGGCCTACCAGAGCTCCCAGCCCCAAGAGATAGGCGATCCTGGGAGGGAGAAAGCGCATCAGCCGCCAGATGAAGCGGGGAAACCTTTCAATCCTGCTCATAACGGTCCTCTATGTACCAGTATACAGCAAATCAGGGGCATTCATTCTGCCGAGAAGTAGCCCCAGCCACCCCCCAATGATATAATCCAGCCTATGAGTTTAACCAAAGAAGAAGTTGAACATATCGCCCTGTTGGCCCGTTTGAACCTCTCCGAGGAAGAGAAGGAACGCTACCGCGGGCAGCTTTCCAGCATTTTGGAGCATGTAGCCCAGCTGCAGGAACTGGATACGGCGAACGTAAAGCCGATGAGCAGCGTGCTGGCGGAAGCGCTGGCGCTGCGCGCGGATATCCCCGGGGAGAGCCTGACGCAGGAAAAATTGACCGCCAATGCGCCGGATGCGGCGGATAACCAGTTCAAGGTCCCGCCGGTATTGGACAACGAAGGCTAGCATGGCAGATTTAACCGAGTTAACCCTTTTGCAGGCTGCCCAAGGGCTGCGCAGCAAAGACTTTTCCAGCAGAGAGATCACCCAGGCGTATTTGGAGCGTATCGAGCGGCTGGACGGCAAGGTAAAAGCCTACCTGACGGTGACGGCGGAGCTGGCGTTGTCACAAGCCAAGGCGGCCGATGACAGGCTGGCTAAAGGGGGAACGGATCTGCCGCCTTTGCTGGGCGTGCCGCTGGCGGTCAAAGATGTGCTGGCCGTGGATGGCGTGCGCACCACGTGCGGGTCGAAGATACTTGAAAATTTTGTGCCGCCGTACACCGGAACAGCCGTACAGCGTCTGCTGGATGCCGGCATGGTGGTGCTGGGCAAGACCAATACGGATGAATTTGCGATGGGTTCCTCCACCGAGAATTCGGCATATTTTACGACTGCTAATCCTTGGGACCTCTCCCGGGTGCCGGGCGGGTCGAGCGGGGGCAGCGCGGCCAGTGTGGCCGGGCGCTTGGCGCCGGCCGCTTTGGGCACGGATACGGGGGGCAGCGTGCGCCAGCCGGCCGCTTTTTGCGGGGTGACCGGGCTGAAGCCGACCTACGGGCGGGTCTCGCGCTACGGGTTGATCGCCTACGGTTCATCCCTGGATTCGGTGGGCGTCCTGGGGCGCAGCGCGGCGGATGCGGCGGCTTTGTACACGATCATGGCCGGAGTAGACCCGCTGGATTCAACCAGCATGGATATTCCCGTCCCGGAGATAAAATTTACCGGTGAAGATGAAATCAAAGGTCTTAAAGTTGGGGTCCCGGCAGAATATTTTATTGAAGGCATCCAGCCTGCAGTGGAAGAAAAGGTGCGGGCGGCGATCGCCCAGTTTGAAGAGCTGGGTGCGGAGATCATTGAGGTCAGCCTGCCGCATACCAAGTATGCCCTGCCGGTGTATTACCTGATTGCCCCGGCGGAAGCCTCGGCCAACCTGGCCCGTTTTGACGGGGTGCGCTACGGCCTGCGGGTGGAGAGCGAAGATATGATCGATATGTTCATGGAGACACGCGGAGCCGGATTTGGGGAAGAGGTCAAGCGGCGCATCATGCTGGGCACCTATGCTTTATCGGCCGGATATTATGATGCCTATTATGGGCAGGCCCAAAAAGTGCGTACGCTGATCCAGCAGGATTTTCTCAAGGTGTTTGAGCAGGTGGACGTGATCGCCGCACCGGTAGCGCCGACGACGGCTTTCAAGCCCGGCGAGCATAGGGATGACCCGCTGGCGATGTACCTGGAAGATGTATTTACCCTGCCGGCCAATCTGGCGGGCGTGCCCGGGCTGGCTTTCCCGACCGGGTTTGATGGAGACGGCCTGCCGGTGGGGATGCAGCTGATGGGCAAGCATTTTGGTGAGGAGACCTTGCTCAAGGCGGTGCATGTTTACCAGCAGGCAACCGAGTGGGGCAAGGATCTGCCGGAGGTTTAGGGGCAGTGGTAGTGGGTAGTGGATAGTGATCAGTCGCGGCGGTCATGCTGGATCGGCCAGGAGGGTCTGAACCCCCCTATTCCAAATAAAACAAGAAATTATTGCAAGGGCGGCCACGAGGGTCACCCGAATTATGGAAGCAGCAGGGCACAGCAGGCTGCGTTGCTGTGTTCCAGAGCATAAACAATCAAAGCCCGGGAGTGCTCCCGGGCTTTTTTATCGAGAGAGAAATTATCTATTTCACATAAATTACTTGTGCGCCCCAAAACGCCAAATCAGAGCCTCCCGGATCAAGTTTTGTATAGATATAGTAAACATAGTTTTTGTTATCTATTTTCCGGGGATAAATTGTGGTTGTGGCAAATACTCTTGGCGTGGTTGTACTGCTGCCGGTTGAGCAAACAAAACCCATCTTTACTCTGGTGGCTGTGCGCAGGTCTACCCGGCCGATGGTCAGGCAATTTTCTCCGGCGCTGTTGTCATATGTAAACAGCTTGATTTTTCTTACATTCGATCCCTGTGGGAGATTTAACTCACTGGTAAACCATCCAGCAACCGAATCGTGATTTTCAATCCGGTCGCTTGAATTGACGAATGTTAGTTGACTTGCAGCATGGAATTTGGCAGCTCCAAAAAATTCAGAGCTCTTTATCGCTGCGGCTGCTGGGAAATCACTGCCCAATAAGGTTACTATCAAACATAGTAACAAGAAAAAAACCACAAATTTGGCAGTTTTCATGATATTCACTCCTTTCGGAAAACGTTAATACTCTCTCAATTTATTATTGCATTAAACATAAATTTTTTACGAATCAAAGGACAGAAGTATAGTGAATTGTCTTTTGCCCATGATAAAATCAGCCCTATGACCAATAACGATTCAAAGCTCGCCGACTTTATCCAGGCGCTGCCCAAAGCCGAGATCCATATTCATCTGGAAGGGGCGATTGAGCCGGAAACGGTGCTTGAACTGGCGACCCGCCATAACATGCTCGAACGCCTGCCCGCCAGGGACGCGGCCGGGCTGCGGGAATGGTTCGTTTTCAGGGATTTCCCACACTTTGTTGATATTTACCTGACCATCTCAGAAATGCTGCGGACCCCAGATGATTTTGAGCTGATCGCCTACCGTTTGGGCGCCGATATGGCCGCCCAGAACATCCTTTACCGTGAGGCGACCTTTACCCCGCATACCCATGTGGATTTCCAAGATAAAGGGCTGTCGATCGAGGACATCCTCAGCGGGCTGGAAGCCGGGCGGCAGAAAGCCAAACGGGATTTTGGGGTTGAGATCCGCTGGGTGTTTGATATTGTGCGCAATTTCTCGTTTGAGGATAATGCTGAACGGACCTTTAAACCGCGCCCCTCGGAGGCGACCCTGGAATATGCGCTGGCAGGCATGGACCGCGGGGTGGTCGGGTTTGGGCTGGGAGGGTTTGAAGTCGGCTGCCCGCCGGAGCCGTTTGAGGAATATTTTGCCGAGGCCAAGAAGCACGGGCTGCTGAGCGTGCCGCATGCCGGGGAGACCGAAGGGCCGGCCAGCGTGCGCGGCTCGGTGTATGAGCTGCAGGCCGACCGGATCGGTCACGGTGTGCGCGCCGTGGAAGATGAAAGCCTGCTGCGGGAATTGATCGAGCGCCAGATACCCTTAGAGGTAAACCCGACCAGCAATATCCGTCTGCATGTCTTTGAAGATTTCGCCAGCCACCCCTTCCGGCGGCTGGATGAAGCCGGGGCTTTTGTAACGGTCAACAGCGACGACCCGCCCCTGTTCAACACCACCTTAATCCAGGAATACCAGACGCTGGTGGACCATTTTGGCTATGACCGGGCGGGAATCACCCGGATCGCGCGCCGGGCTTTTGAGGCTGCCGGGCTGGAAGAAGATATCAAGCAAAGCTTATTGGCCAAGTTTGACCAGGAAGCGCGGCAGCTGGGGGAGTAATATGATTGAGGCGATGGGGGATGTAGAGCAGGAACAGCCAAAAATATATTTATGTGAAAACTTTCGGCGGGGGAGGTTTAAGTTGTGTATTGTCTTCTAAAGTGTTTATCCTGACTTTCGAATAAAATCAAGCTGTCCCACGTTGAATAGGTTGAAAGGATAAAACCGGTGACCAAGGCAATGCAGATATCAGACCCGGAGGAACAACAGTTAATTGAGCAGGCCCAGATGGGGGACCGGCAGGCATTTGCTGACCTTGTAAACCGTCACCGTAAAGGAGTTATCAACGTGGCTTATCGTATTTGCGGAGATGCAGGACAGGCGGAAGATATCGCCCAGGAAACCTTTTTGCGAGCCTGGCAGCATATCCCGAAATACCGTCCGCAGGCGTTATTCCGCAGCTGGCTGTACCGCATTGCGGCCAATATGACGATCGACCATCTCCGCAGCAAAAAAGAAACGGTCAATATAGAGATGCTGGCGCTGCAATCTCGGGACGCCGGACCGGAGCTGCGGCTGGTGGAAAAAGAGCGTGCCGCGGCCGTCCAGCAAGCTGTGCTGGGACTGCCCATCGCCAGCCGGCAGGTCTTGGTGCTGCGCGAATACGAACAACTATCCTATCAAGAGATTGCGGATACTCTGGAGATTCCGATTGGGACGGTTATGTCCCGGCTGAATTACGCCCGAAAATCCATAAAGCTGTCGCTGGAGCGAATGGTGGAGGAAAAATGTCTGAGCATATAAATGAATGGCTGCCTGCCTATTATGATGGAGAATTGAGCGGGCTGAAACTACGCCAGGCAGAAGCGCATCTGAAAGAATGCGAAGCCTGCAGGGAAAAGTTAAATGAACTGCAAGCGATCAGTTCAATCCTGCAAGAAAGCCCCGCGGCCAGCGGTCTTACCCCGGCAGATAAATTCACCGCTCAGGTAGTATTGCGGCTGCCGCGCAGCCAAATGCAGCCCGGATGGCAGCATACGCTGCAGCGCGGCTGGCAGGCGCTCCCGCTGGGCCTGTTTGCAGGATGGGCATTCATTAAAAGCGCGCTGATCGTAACGATGGGGCTGGCAGCGGTGCAGAGGCTTGGTTTTGGAAAAAGTTTGGATGCGGCCTTCCAGCAAATCAGTAAGGCAGATCAAATACAAGCGGGGGGATATCGTTTCACGGCGGCAGCATTCAACCGGATGGGACAGTATCTGGTAGGGTCTTTCAATCCCGGCAGCCTATTCGGATTGGACATATTCCTCAAGTTTGTTCTCCCTGCTGCGATCGGCCTGGCTTATTTGATCTGGCTGATGAGCTGGTGGCGCGCACAAGAAGTTAATGATTATAAAAATGGAACTGTATAGGCCTTTGGCCGATATTGATAAGGAGTAAATCAAATGGATTACACAAAAATTTTAAAAAGAGCCTGGCAAATATTATGGGAGTACCGTGCCTTGTGGATATTTGGGATGATCTTAGCGCTGACAACTGCATCCTTTGGGCAGAGCTCGATGTTCGGGGGCAACAACGACAGTTGGCAGCGTGACGGCGAGCAACTTGACCTAAACCCAAATGAAAAGATTTGGCCCCAGATACAGCAGGCTTTTGAAGAGGAATTTAACAGCGACCTCCATGACCTCAACGAATTATTCAATGATGCGACCCTGCCGGAAACGCGAGAACGGATCTTTAAATTTGCCTATGCGTTATTGACCGTCATCCTGGTGCTGTATGTGATATTCAAGGTCCTGCGATATATAGCGGAAACGGCCTTGATAAAAATGGTGGCGTTGAATGAAGAGACCGGCGAAAAAACAAATATCCGCGGCGGTTTCCGGATGGGTTGGTCGGCCGCTTCCTGGCGTTTGTTTTTGATCGATATTGTGATCAACTGGCCGCTGATCGTCCTGTTTCTCGGGCTGTTTGCGCTGGCCTTCTCTCCGTTGATCCCAATGATCTCGGGGTATGGGCCGGAGAATTTGCTGGGATTGGTAGTGGCGATAGGTTTGTTCTTTGGCGCCATTTTCCTTATCTTTATAACGGCAGGGGCCCTCTCGCTGCTAAAGCCGCTGATGCGGCGGGCCAGTGTGTTGGGCGATACCGGTGTGATCGCATCGATCCAAAAGGGATTCACCCTGGCCAGAGAGAACCTCAAGGAAGTCGGGGTGATGTGGATGATCCTGGTCGGCATTGAGTTTGTGTGGGGCATTGTCTTGATCCCGGTTGCGCTGTTCTTGATCCCGGTGGGTATATTAATGGGCGCGGCGACCGGTGGGCTGGTCCACGCTCTGTCAATCGTGTCCTGGGATTTACCGCTGGTGGTCCTGGTCGCCGGCATCCCGGTTTTCTTGCTTACGCTGATAATACCGCTGGCAATCTTGGACGGCCTCAAGGAGACCTATCGTTCAAGCACATGGACGCTGACATATCGTGAAGTTGATCAGGCGGGGGTAAAGCTGCCAGGCGAAAGCCCGGCGGCAGCCGCATAGAAAAAGCAGGGTGGGTACTTTGACCGGGCGGGGCGCACAACTGTGCGCCCTGTCTTTTTTCGGGTATGATAACAGCAGCGAAGAACAGCAGATGTAGAAAAGAGAGGTTCTCAAATGGAGTATATCAATCTTGGCAAATCTGGGTTGAAAGTATCGCGTATCTGCCTGGGGATGATGAGCTACGGCACCCCAGCATGGCGCGATTGGGTCTTAGATGAAAAGGACAGCCGCCCGTTCATCCAGCGAGCCCTGGAATTGGGGATCAACTTTTTTGATACCGCCAACATGTATGCGAACGGGGTGAGTGAAGAAGTCACCGGGCGGGCGCTGCGAGATTTTGCCAAGCGCCATGAAGTGGTGCTGGCCACCAAGGTATATTTTCCGTACAACGACAAGCCCAATCAGGGCGGTTTATCCCGCCTGCATATAATCCAGGCGGTGGAAGATTCACTGCGCCGTCTGGAGACCGATTATATCGACCTGTACCAGATCCACCGCTGGGATTACAACACCCCAATTGAAGAGACCCTGTCTGCTTTACATGACCTGGTGAAGTCCGGCAAAGTCCGCTATATTGGCGCTTCCAGCATGTTTGCCTACCAATTCGCCAAGTCGCTGTACCTGGCCGATTTGAAGGGATGGACGCGTTTTATTTCCATGCAGAACCACTACAACCTGGTCTACCGGGAAGAAGAACGCGAGATGAACAAGCTGTGTGTGGAGGAGGGGATTAGCCTGCTGCCGTGGAGCCCGCTGGCGAGGGGATTTCTGGCGGGCAACCGCACCAAAGAGAAAAGCGGCGAAACCGCCCGCGCCAAAAGCGATGATTTTGCCCGCAGCCTGTATTTCAAGGAGACCGATTTCGAGATCGTGGAGAGAGCGACGGCAATGGCCAAAAAGAAGGGCGTCACCCCGGCGCAGATCGCTCTGGCCTGGCTGCTGCACAAGCCGGGGGTGGCCGCCCCGATCGTCGGCGCCACCAAGATGGCCCATCTTGAGCAGGCGGTCTCAGCATTGGAGATTGGGCTGTCTGATGAGGAGATGACGGAATTGGAAGAGCTGTACCAGCCGCACGAGGTGTTGGGGCATGGGTAGAGATGTTTAGCGGTTGGGAAGTTAGGATGTTTAGAGGTTAGGAGGTTTAGAAGTTAGGAGGTTTAGAGGTTAGGAAGTTATAAAGTTGGTCTGAGTGGTCAGTTGGTCAAGGGAGGAGAGGAAGATTGAGGTGCTGAAAGGACTGAGTTACTAAGGGAGGCCGCCAGATGGCGGTTGGCTTCTTCCTGTTTCCTGCTGTAGACTGCCCGCCGCTTTTGGTACAATACAGGTATCCACAACTTTGCGAGGGCCTATGTTCCATAACATCCCCAAGCCAATCCAAGATCAGATGACAGCCCTGGAGGAGATTGACGGGCGCGACCGCCAGGACGGCACCCCGCAGTTAAAGCGGCTGCGCCAGGTTCCCCCGGAGACGGGCAAGTTCTTGGCTTTACAGGCGGCCAACACGCCGGATGGCGCTTGGATTGAGATCGGCACCAGCGGCGGGTATTCTGCATTGTGGATCAGCCTGGCGGCCAAAGAAAGAGGGAAAAAACTGGTCACCTTTGAACTGCTGCCTGAAAAAGCCGAAATTGCCAGAAAGACCTTTAAGAAAGCGAAAGTTGAAGAATTGATCGAGCTGGTCAACGGTGATGCCCGCGGCCATATTTCGGATTATGAAAAGATCGCTTTTTGTTTCCTGGATGCGGAAAAAGAAATGTACAAGGAATTCTATGATTTGGTTATTCCGCGTCTGGTGCCCGGCGGGATTTTAATTGCCGATAATGCAATCAACTCCGGTGAGCGGATGCAGGAGATGTTGGACCAGGCCGCCGCCGATGAACAGGTAGACAGCATGATCGCAGCGGTGGGGAAAGGCGTTTTACTGGCACGCAAAATTTAGATATTAAAGAAATATAACGATATGCAGGCTAATAGAGGAATCCAAGTCTTTTTGAGGATATTGCTGAGCCTGATCAGCTGCCCGCCACCCTAAACAGCCACCACGCCGCCAACACACTTTCCTGCCAATCCTGTGTTCGCGGCTTCCAGTTTGTCTGAATTGAAAGATCAGGGATACGAAATAGAATTGATCTATCCTTTCAAAGCCTCTTTCTTGGATGATAACCTTGAAGGATACCCTAGTATGTTTTTGGAACCAGCGATTAAAGAACTGTAGGGTGGAAAATTCAAAATCGGCCTGCGAAAATCTTTTTATCAATGTTACAATTTTCACAACATTTGATTATCAGGAGCGAGAATTGCCTAACGAAACATTGAAGATCGTGATCCCTATGGCGGGATATGGAAAGCGCCTGCGCCCGCATACTTGGAGCAAACCCAAGCCGCTGGTGAGCGTGGCCGGAAAAACCGTGTTAGGCCATGTGCTTGATCTGGTGGCCGGATTTGCCGAACCGGAAAATACAGAGATCGTGTTTATCGTCGGCTACCAGGGAGATCAGGTACGGCCATACATGGAAGAAAAGTACCCCGCCATCAAAGCCCATTATTTTGTGCAGGAAGAGATGAAGGGTCAGTCGCATGCGATTGCCATAGCGCGCGATTATCTGAATGGCCCCACGCTGGTTTTATTTGTTGATACGATCATCGATACAGATTTCAGCTTCCTCAAAGAAGAGACCGCCGGCGGCGTTATCTGGGTAAAAGAAGTAGAAGACCCGCGCCGGTTTGGGGTGGTTAAACTAGGCCAGGACGGTTATGTTGAGAGCCTGATTGAAAAACCAGATTCAATGGAAAATAACCTG
>Ga0224501_10003184_pt1 | contig 12904 bp, 11 predicted proteins | sample SF_Oct11_sed_USG_4_FD_169105 | JGI IMG/M metagenome (GOLD analysis project Ga0224501, IMG submission 169105) | Sediment microbial communities from San Francisco Bay, California, United States - SF_Oct11_sed_USGS_8_1 | ecosystem: Environmental > Aquatic > Marine > Sediment | place: USA... | reverse complement strand
GGTAGGACCGGAAAAGATAGCCCAGCTCACCGTAAGGATGATATACATTAAGATGCTGCTCAGTAGTATGGGAGTATAAGCCGGAGCATAGAGGGGTAAAGTAGCTAACAGGATTAATAAGATTAAACCAATTAACCCCGGTAAAAAGGACCTTTTAGAAATAACTCTTGCAATATCCATTTCTCTACTTCCCCAAAATACCTGTTGGCTTCACCAGGAGCAGGAGCATGATGAGCACATAATAGGCAACCATGGCTAAGCCGGGCTCTATATAGGTTACTATGCTGCCGATAAGACCAAGTATAAAACCCCCGATAAAACTGCCCGGGATACTGCCCAACCCACCTAAAACGACCACGATGAGGGCGATTACGGTATATTGGAGACCCATCGCTGGATGAATGCTTACCATCATGCTTATAAGTGTACCGCCTAAACCAGCCATCAACGCACCAAAGCCAAAGCATAAAGCCAACACCAGGTTAATGTTTACCCCCATGAGTCCAGCGGTGGCTGGGTCTTGAGCCGCTGCCCTGATGGCTTTTCCCAGGCGGGTACGGGCTAGAAAGAGATAGAAGACTAAACCTATGACTATGGCAAAGCCGAGGGTTACCAGGCGATTAGCGGCAAATACCGCTCCCCCAAATTTGACCGGAAAAGCTAAATAAACGTACGACGCTATGTCAGCACCCCACGCTATTATAGCTAAATTTTGAATGATGAAGAGGAGACCAAAACAGACTAACAGAGAACTGCCCTCAAAGACAGCTGGTGATGCTGACGAGATTCTGAGGCGGGTGAACAAGGTCCTATAAAGTACAAAACCGATTATGAATATAATAGGACCGACAATGGCAAGACAAACAAGGGGGTTAACTCCAAACAGTGTATACAGCATCCAGGTGATGAAAGCCCCGAGCATAATAAATTCGCCATGAGATATGTTCAGCACCCGGGCAACACCATACTGCAGGCTGAGCCCCACTGCGATTAGGGCATAGATGCCGCCCATCAGTAAACCGTCAATCGTTACGTCCAGGATTGTTACAATCATAATGATAGCTTCCTGATTTTGGCAATCATGGATGCAGGCTGCCCAGAAAAACGCAAAATACTACAAGCGGTTATCTCGTAAATAGGCCTTTCTAGACAGCCTGCTTACTATTTATCTATATTACCGCTGTTAAACTCAATGTCTACTTCGGCCAATCAGGCTTGGGGTAGAGAGGTGGTGCGGTACGCTTCTCCCCACGGTCTATGACTTCAAACACGCCACTTTGCCACTGACCTATCTCACCGGGGTGATTCACAAAGTATCGGTTCTCATCATACCAGAACGGTCCCAAAGCCGTTTCATAGGTCGTGGTCGCCATTATATCCCTTATTACTGCCTGGTCAAGGGTTCCAGCCTCCTCGATAGCCTGCTGAAAATGCTGCAACGATGACCAATAATACAGTGCTCCCCAGTAGTCGTGTTCTGTGCCCAAAAATGCTATGAATTTGTCAACCAATTCCGCGGCTCCAGGAGAGGTTTTCGCATTCCAGGCACCGCCGCCCATTACTCCCTCCACCACCTCCACGCCAAACGCGTCTCTAAAGGTGACGGGGCAATAGGGTCCAACGGTATACATGAAGGAATTGAAGTTAATGCCAAGCCCTATTGCCTGAGCAGTAAGAGGACCGCCCTCATAGGGATAGCAAGCAGCGAAAAAGGCATCCACACCAAGCGACTTGGCCTCCTTCAAGAATGGCGAGTAGTCCTCAGTCACATCCGCAGGAAAGCTCTCGACCATTACGACATCAATTCCACCCTGCTCGAAATACGGAATCATGGCACCACCATATTCCACGCCGTGGAGGTCTCCACGAAAGATCACCGCCACCGTCTCCACGCCGACCTCCTGATAAATGGCAGTAAGAGCCGGAGCCTGAGTTTCGGAAAAATTCAAAACCTGGAAGAAGTAGGGTAAGTTTAGCTCCTTAAGCTTCAGGGCGCCACCAGGGCCTCCGATTAGTATATACTCATACTTGTTGGCTATCTGGGCGGCAGCAAAGAGGAAAGCAGTGCTCCACGGGGGAAAGACGAAGTCCACCTTGTCCTCTAAAATCAATTTTTCCAGCAGGGTCGTCATCTGGCCTATATCGGTTGTATCGTCATATCGCTTTAGCTCTACGGGCAATTTCTTGCCATACTCCTCAACATATATCCCGCCCTCTTTATTGACCTCATCAACCCACATCTCGTAGACTGGACCGCCAGCTGTGGCAACACCCATAGCATATGGGCCGGAGAGGGAGATTGCCTGACCAATAACGATTTTATCTTTAGCTGGTAGGGGTGGTGGCACTTCCTCTTCTTCTGGTGGCGGTGCAGGACAGCCGATAGCAACCAAGCTGATGGCTAACAAAAATACTAACGGGATTAACAATAGTTTCTTGCTCACTTATTTTACCTCCTTCTTAGGTCTTATTATCATAAAATCTCACATCACTTCTCACCTCCTCATGATAAGACAACAATATCTGCCCCCCTAGTCAAATCTGAATACTGCAATCACGCAAACTTATAACATGGTAGGAACCCTTTGTCAATGCCCTTATTAATGTCTCCAAACCCAACGCAGGCAATCTCTCATCATATAAATAAAGACTCGTTCCCCTTGTGTCTCTCTGAAGATAAAGAGCTACGACTCTCAGGAAAAGAGGCTTGTCCAGCTATTTCGGTGCGGTGAGATTAACCAAGATTCTATTCTGGACAAGTTAAATTAGCTTAATGCTTCGCCTAAGCGTAGATGAGCGCCTAAGCTTTGATGGCAAAGAGTGGCGGGGAGCCTTTAAGATCGTTCTTAGCTGAGAATCATAATATTGGCATACCGTGTAACAAAACGATGAAACGTTGGATGCCTTCGCATTACAGATAACTCATCCACTAGGCGGGGATTCGACCCTCCCCCGTCTCCACCATCCACTTGGTCAGGATCAGCTCAGCAGATGATACATTTTTGGCTGATTGTTACTTCTGATATAGCCCGCCAATAGATGTACAGTAACATAATTGTGGTACAATATGGGAGATGAAAGAAAAAGGCCGTTTGACCGGTGAGCAGAATAAGTGTAGTCGCCGAAAAGTTTGAGAAGCATCCGGAAGCTTTAGTTAAGGAGCTGATAGCAACCAATTTTCATTACCACATATGGGAGCAACTCTCGCCCTCAGAAGAGTCTGTTCATGTTTTGAATCAGTTTCGTGTTTTCGTCCACTCTACCACAGGTGCTCACTTGTAGCTTTTTTCATGCACATACCAAAGGTTACACAAGCATAGAAGGGATTCCGCCAATCTATGGCGTTTTGCTTAATAAAGCCGAGAAACTCACTACGCCAATCAAGCAGTTCACAGAGAGCAGCGGATAAAATGAAGTTATCTCAAGAATATTCGGGCAGATTTGGGAGAGCCCGAAAGTTGTTTAACTTATTTTAGGAGGGCCTAACAAACATGGAGTTGTCTGAGGAAGACCTCCGGGACTTCGCCAATGGCTTGCTCCACGTGTTCCGCTACATGGACGAGCTTAATCTTCTGAGTTTTAACCTTTCTACTTACTCAGGCACAGATGGAAACCATTTTTCGGCACATGCTCGAATTATGCCCCGATCAGTTCTACTCTACTCGCCTTTAGAAACAAGCGATCAATTCTATTACCAGGTATTACATGACGAGAATATTTGCCTTTTGTCACCGGAGATTGCCTGCGAGGATTTAAAGAGGCACTTTTCAAGTTAACATGCAGAGGGTTTGTGCGCCATATGTTTTTGGGCTTTGTTAGCGCGAAATTGGTGGAATAGTCACTATGGGGGACTTTGAAAACGTGGCTTGATGTTGGGTTAGGAGATTGGAACCTTTTAACCACTAGCAGGAAAGGAGTAGCGCATGGAAACAGGATTGGTAGTCGCTGTAAGGGATCTAGACAGGCGTTCAATGCTTAACCTTGTAAATATGAGGATGGCTGACGGGATTAAGCCATCAGAAGTTTTGAAAGAGCTACAAGAAGGCATGAATAGAGTGATTGAACGTTATGACCGGAGGGAATATCGCACGATTGATATTATCGTGGCCAATGAATTATACAAAGAAGCAGTGAACCTTCTTGAACCCGCGCTCAGCAAGGAGCCTCAAGTTAGTCCTATAGGTAAAGTAGTAATGGGCACGGCCCAGGGTGATGTGCATGACCAGACTGACGTACTGTGCGATTTGCTTAGGGCAGTTGGGTTTGAAGTATCCCGTCTCGGTGCCGATGTAGCACCGAACCGATTTGTCGAGGAGTTACAGAGAACCAACGCTCCTATTCTTTGTCTCTCAGGAATAGTGAGCAGCGCTTTTGAAGGGATGAAAAAGACCGTAGAGGCCGTACATCAAGCAGGGTTGAAAGTGAAAGTAATAATAGGTGGTGGGGTAACTAATGAAGAAGTTAGAAAATACGTTGGGGCTGATGTCCAAACTCAAGACGCTGTAGAAGGTGTACAAATCTGCAAAGAATTTATCAAAGGAGAGCAAAGTGCTTGAAGAAACAATGACACCGAGCGAAAGAATAGAAGCTGCCATTAGACTAGAGAAGGTGGACCGTATTCCCATAGTACCATTCTTGGACTTTACGTTGCCCAGTAGATACGCCGGACTGACTCAGCAAGAGGCTTGGGCAGGTATGTTTAGGGGCGTCGAAGTTTTGCAGAAGCTTTATGATGAAGTGGGTGGCTGGGATGCCATGTATCACGCGACTCTAGGTGCGTTTACTAGCTGGGCCCCACCTTTTTTTGCCCTTAGGGCAGCTCGGCCAGGTAAAGAGACCCCTGTGAATTATGAGATTCAATACCTTGAAACTGAGGTTATGGAATTTGAAGACTATGATAAGCTTATCAAAGTTGGTTGGAACGAATTTTGGCCAGAGTTAATAAAGCGAATATTTGGCTTTGATCGCGAGAAAATAAGTCAACTTCGGGGAGAATGGTTTGACTGGCACGTTCGAGATTCTGAAGCCTGGAAAAAGAAGGGAGTCCCTGTATTAATAGGAGCCGCTGTAACTGGGCCTATGTTTTTGCTATCTATTTATAGGTCATACAGAAAATTTTTTCTAGACCTCTATTATCATGCCGACGTAGTAGGTGCAGCCATAGAAGCGATTACTCCAGATCTAATTGATTTTGCTATAGCAACTACTAAAAAGGTTGGCATACTTGGAGCTGATATTATAATTAACAGAGGTTCTGGATTTTGGAATTCGCTCTCTATTTTTGAGCAGTTCAAATGGCCATACGTAAAAAGAATCGTTAAGACCTTGGTCGATGAGGGTATAACACCCTATTTACACCTCGACTCTGTTTGGGATGATAACCTGCCCTACTTTGCTAAGGATTTGCCTAAAGCGAAATGCGTTGCGCATTTCGATGGAACAACTAATATCTTTAAAGCTAAAGAGATTCTCAGAGGTCATATGTGTATTATGGGTGATGTTTCAGCGGGCATGCTGTGTACAAGTACACCCCAGAAAGTGGAAGCTTATTGCAAGAAGTTAATAGATATTGTGGGACAAGATAGCGGATTTATACTGAGTTCTGGCTGTGAAGCTCCGGTTAACGCTACTTTGGATAATTTTAAAGCAATGGTGGATGCGCCCAAAAAATATCTGCCACCAGTTGGTAGGTAGTTAGGTTCGGTATGGGCAAGGTGCCAGTCAACGATTGCCCCTGCTACTTTCAGACAACGGCTTAGGTTACGTATTGCCGGACCTTCGGGACTACACAAGGTTGGTAGGCATCAAGCGTATCCTGGATTACCGAAGACTACACAGATTTGACAGGAGTTAATTCAGCGGTCTATTATTTTACGACATGCCCGCAGTTCGCCCAGAAAGTTAAAAACCTACAATCATGCCATAAGCGCGTGAAGGTTCATCGCGGAGAATAGTCTAGGCTAAGCGATTCCGGCTTATGACAAGGGTGAGACACAATGTACGAACTCTGCGGGCCGAAGCATATTATAATTCCTAATTGAAAGGATGGTTGCATTGTGAACGAGAGGAATAAAGCCACCATTACGACAGACAACACTGTTACTATCAGAGCATTGCTTAGTACCTTTGACATAGTGACCAGATACTTAGAGGTTGAATTGGGGAAGCATGGCTCAAGTCCGACGCAATTTGCAGTCATGAGTACGTTACATCTCCATGATGGGAAGATGGCCCCGACTGACATTGGCAAATCGGTATTTCGCGCTACTAATACCATTACTTCTATGCTTGATACCCTTGAGAAGAAGCGACTAGTGCGAAGAGAGCCAAGCACATACGATCGCAGGTCAATAAATGTCGTTGTAACTAAGAAAGGCGAACAGCATGCTAGTAAGATGATACCCGTCGTTGAGCTAGTGAGCAAAGACATCTTATTTTCTCTGGATGAGCAGGAGAAAGAGACATTGAATGCACTTTTAAGGAAATTAAGGAGGCATCTGCTTGGTAAACTTAGCAATGGCGAGATTACGAGTGCGTGAAAAAGGTGACCTCCTGAGGCATAATCGCTCGAAGGGTTGGCCAAGACATACGCTGGTGCCATGCATAAGTCGTTTTCAGGCAAATTGTTCCTGCTAAATGTTGCAAATGCCTGCTCACGCAGTACTCGGGGAATTCTCTTTGTTCCTTTGTTCACAGCGCAAGGCTCAACCTCAAAACAAGAGCCCTTTTGAAAGCTAGAGCGTTGCAAAGTTCAGCTCCTTATTAGTGCGTGTGTATATACCTTGACTCCTTTGCAGACTACTGCGTTTCCTTCCTGTCTATTGTGCCTCCCCACGAATGTGTCTAAGGCTTTTCCCTCAAGGTTTGTTCGCCTGAGTCCTACCAATGTAGAACACTGCAAGCCCTGATGTATCCCAGAACTTGTAGTCACGCCGCTATTTATGGGTAGAGCAAGCTCAACGGAGCGCTAAGACGTTGAACACGAAAGAAAGTGAGAACGGTGGCTACTTGTCCCTCTTTGGCTGTTAGTCTCTGCACTTGTCTCTATATCGATTTATGCGAACTAGACATTTTTACCCGAATGGCGTAATATAAAACAGGACAGGTCATGCATGTTGTGAATCAGAAAGGGTTGTAGTCGCTGAGAAGTATTTATTTCTGAAGTTAACATGAATGCAGTGACATCAAATCGAGGCGTAAAGATTTTTGGGGTTCCATTCGACCCCGTAGATTCGACAGAGAGGCTAAATTTGAAGCTTGCCTATCTTTCTCGGTCAACTGATGTTTGTCGCGGGTCTGAAAGAATCCTTGACCCGTACGATTTGATGCAGGCGGAGTTGACAGACAAAGCTCATTTGTTGGATCGAAGCGCATGGCTTGGGAAAGTATGGGTTGATTCTTGGTTAACGCCAAGACCGGAACCAAGGGATTTGCCTATGCTAGCTAGTAGTGAAATTTATTCTTTTTGGGAACGGAACGGATGTTGGGATTATGCTTTGAGAGTGGCAGAGTTCATTGAGAAACAGGTGCTTCCTTATAAGCCAGTCATGATTGGTGTTGACCACAGCTCAACAGCCGGCTCATTGGTGGCTCTAGCTAAGTTGTATCACAACCTCAACGTCATTGTGCTAGACGCTCATTTTGATGTAATGAAACACAAAGGATTTATCTTAAATAAGTATAAAGAGAATCCCCAATTTTGCCACTGTGGTAATTTTCTGGCCCATGTATTGGAGAGAAAAATTATAAAGCCGGAGAATTTATGGATACTGGGTATTGCCGATGAAGTGTCGCCAGAAAGCCAGCAGCATTTCGTTGATATGTCTGGTGCACCTTATTATTCAAGCGAACTGGAAAGGTGGATTGATAGAGGCGTTCACGTCCAGTCCAAGAAGGCCGTAACCTCTGAAAGAATAAGTATAGATTTAAACGGTCCGACTTATATTTCTATTGATATGGATATTGGCAGTCTTTCTTCAGTCTTTTCAGCTAGGTTTATGAACTGCTATGGCCTGTCAGTTAAGGAAATCTCACATCTTTTATCAAGAATAGGCACGTCTATCAAGCAAGCTGGTGTCCCTCTTGTAGGGTTAGACATCATGGAAGTAGATATTCATTTTCTAGAAGCCGTTGAAGCAATGCCTTTTGATGATTGCACTAAGGATATTATTGAGACGGTTTTCCGGTTATCTTTGGATAGAGGGTTACTTAGTTAGCTCGCAATATTTACGAGGGAAGGTTTATACACTTACTAGTGCGCTGCTGGGGGTTCTTATCAGCAAGGGGAAGCATTTGACCAAGCACCAGTCAAAGTAGGAGAGGTCAGATTAAGAGGTTAATCAGAGTAGCATGCGCTATTTCTACTATAAGGCAGGGTTATGGCTTAGAAAATACCAAAGGAGTGTGTAATAAATGGCGATTCTAGAAGAGCCGATAAGACAGGTAAAAACGCTCAAGAACTTTATCGGCGGAGAATGGGTTCAATCCAAAGGCAAGATTGTGGATGTTGTAAACCCGGCTACTTGTCAAACAATTGCTAAAGTTCCAGTTTCAACCAAAGGTGAGATAAACGCAGCGGTAGAAGCGGCTCAAGAGATATTCCCTGACTGGAGAAGAACAACTCCAGTTGCCAGGGCAAGGTGCCTATTCAGATTGAAAGAGTTACTGGAGGAGCATTTTGAGGAACTTAGTAGAATCCAGACACAGGAGCATGGAAAGACGATAGATGAATCGAGAGGAGAAACAAGACGCGGCATCGAAAATGTGGAGGTCGCCTGCGGCATCCCTACCTTGATGATGGGATATAACTCAGAGGACATCGCCTCAGGCATAGATGAGTATGTCGTTCGACAGCCTTTAGGAGTTTTCGGGATAATAGGCCCGTTTAACTTTCCATTCATGATTCCGCTCTGGTCAGCACCCTATGCGGTGGCTACTGGAAACTGTGTCATCATCAAACCCTCGAGCGAGGTTCCCCTTAGTCAAACTAGGCTGGCTGAGCTAGCGGATGAAGCTGGTTTCCCACCGGGGGTGTGGAACGTAGTCCATGGCGGAAGAACTGTAGTAAATGGTATGTTAGACCATCCCGGTATTCAAGGGATAACCTTCGTCGGCTCTACCCCAACAGCGAAACTCATTTATAGGGGGTGCGGCGAAACGGGTAAGAGGGTTATCGCTCAGGGTGGTGCCAAGAACTTTATGGCAATAATGCCAGATTGTAATGTAGAAAGAACTATACCTGCTCTGATGACCTCATTTTTCGGCAACACTGGTCAACGATGCCTGTCAGGTGCCAATCTGTTGATTGTCGGTGAAGATGATAAGTTCTACAACACTTTTATGGATGCAGTTACCGCAGCGAGCAAAGGGGTAATTATTGGCTATGGGCTTGACGAATCAGTTCAAATAGGGCCGGTGCGTGATAAAGAGAAAAAAGAGAAAATCATAGGATATATAGAAAGCGGTATACAACAAGGGGCAAAACTTAGACTCGATGGCAGGAAAAATATAAAGATTGTTGGTGACTACCCCGGCACCTGCTTTCTTGGACCAACCATCTTCGAGAATGTTGCACCAGATATGAAAATAGGCAGCGAGGAAATCTTCGGTCCAGTAATGAGTGTTATGCGAGCCAAAAACCTTGACGAAGCAATAAATATGTGTAATGACAATCCGTTTGGTAATGGTCATTCTATCTTTACTTCAAGTGGAAAGGCCGCCAGGGAATTTCAATACCAGGTTACAAGCGGCAATGTTGGCATAAATATCGGCATAGTAGCGCCTATGGCATTCTTCCCATTCAGTGGTACCAAGGATTCGTTCTTCGGGATATTACATACACAAGGTCAAGAAGCGGTTCGTTTCTTTACTGAAAGCAAAGTTGTCATCCAAAGGTGGTTCTAGAGAGGGGGATGACTACAGATGAGACTACATACAGCTTCTGAGGTCATCAGCTTTGCTAAGGAGCTCGAAAATGAATCAGCGAGTTTCTACCAAAATTTGTCCCCGAGATATGCCAAAGACAAAGATGTTTTCCTGTCTTTCGCCAAAGAGAATGAGAGAAATGTAGTCCAGATTGAAAGGACGTACTATGGAGTTATCACCGATGCCATCGAGGGTTGTTTTGCTTTTGATATGAATCCAGATAAGTATGCGTTTAACACTGGACTTGCAGAGAAGGCAACCTATTCCGATGCTTTAGAGAAAGCTATAGAAATGGAGGAAATAATAGTAAAGTTTTATTCCGATGCTGCTGAACAAGCAAAGTCTCTGCTAGCAGACGTTCCAAGAGCTTTTACGATGATAGTAAGTAAAAGAAACAACCGCGGGCCAAAACTGAGGTCACTTCTCAAGGAGGAAGTCTAGTAGATGGCCAAAAATGTTGAAAAACGCCGTGTTCACTGTCCAATAAGGCACGTTAATGGATTTGTTCTTAAAAAAGATGACGGGAGTTTCACTATTAAATGTGGCCTTCTAAAAGTGTGTGGTGATTCATACCCCTATCTTGGAGATCCTGACTATAGAAGGCCGTTTTAGGAGGGCTCCACAATACAAAACTAAATAACTTTGTAAAAATTCTCTTGCAAAAACTATGAAATGATCTTACTAGATGCAGGTGCTAAATGAAAATAGAAAAAGATATTAGCTTACTATATCAAGAACTCTGTGACAGAATTGGGGCCGAGAAAGTAAAAAACGACGAAACAATACTAGTTAGCTATGGGTTTGACGCAAGCATGGTTCCCTTTAGAAAGCCGAGTTTTGTGGTTCTTCCTGAAAGTCGTGATGATGTCAGAGAGGTTTTAATCATTGCTAACAAAGGTAAAGTACCAGTCACAGTTATGTCAAGAGGTGTAAATATTGCAGGCATGACAGTGCCTTCAGAAGGGGGCATCGTCTTGGATTTTAGGAATATGAATGCAATTTTGGAAATAGATACTGACTCTGGCTATGCCGTGATTGAACCGGGCGTTACCTTTGATGAGTTCACTTCAGCACTAAGCAAAAGGGGGTTCAGATGCCATGTTCCCACCGCCCCTGGTGGAGCAGCCCCCCTAGGCAATTATCTATTGAACCCATCAGGGAGCCTTTCCAATAGACACCTAGATTCCATCCTCGATTTGGAGGTTGTACTCCCAGATGGAACGATTGTCAATACGGGCTCAACAGCGTTCTCGTCTCCTAACCCTAAGCCCTGTCGGAGATATGGGCCTTTCCCCGACCTTGGAGGCCTATTCTGTTGTGCTTATGGGACCTTGGGAGTAATAACCAAAGCGTCTGTCCGAATCTATCCGCGCAATGAATCAACACAAGTCAATTTGGCAGCCTTCGATGAGTTCGGATCAGCAGTAGAGTTTGTAAAGGACCTCATCAACAATAATATTGGCGAGAGCCATATTATTTGGAGCTGGCAATTCTATAAGACGTACGACATCTCTGTTCACACCCCAGCTAATCCCTATATCCCCCCCGAATTGTTCGACGACGCAAGAAAGGCACCCAAAGGTGTGCCATATAACATTGTAACTACCTTCATCTCTGGCTATACCGAAATAACGACGATTACCGAAAGCGTCTGTGCGAGGGTCGCTGAGAAATGCGGCGGTAGGGTTATTTCTATGGAAGAAATGGGCGAGATAAGCCCGGGAACTGTCAGAGCCTGGAGGCAGTTTTATATGGAATATCATCAGCCTAAGATGGAACATAACAAGAAGTACGGGCTAGGACAATACTTGGCTTTGCTTGTTGATGCTACTCCTCAGAGTACCATCGAGATTGAGAAACTGGCGATGAAAGAAATGGCGGACCTCGGGGTGAAACCGCTTTGCTACTATTGTCAACCGTTTGACTTTGGGCGCTATATGATGTTTCGCACGTTTGGTTTCTTTGACCGACAAGACAAAGAGCTTTTGAGGAAAGTTACAGCGACATTTAGGAAGCTTTACGACACAGCACTAGAAAGATACGGGGCTACCCCTGAGCGATATCGACCTGACCCGTCTGTGATCCAACAGTTGGGTGGGTACTATGATCTGCTGAAAAGGATTAAGAAATCTGTAGACCCTAACAATATCCTTAACCCCGGCTTAAAGTTGTTTGAGGAGGATGAGTGTGAGACTTGACACTAATATTAACGAGCTTAAGAATGCCACATCCCTTTGTCTACGATGTTTGGTGTGCACATATGGCAAATGGCCCGAGAACTATCCCTTGTGCCCCATTTACCAATACCATAGAGTCTATACAGCTAGTCCGGGCGGACTTATTTACCTTGTCCAGGCTCTAGCTAACAACTGGACTGGCTGCACCTCAACCATGGCTAATTTTGCCTATGAATGTTCAACATGTGAAGCTTGTGACATGTGTGAAATTATCCCCTTGATACCCCCGCATGTGAGTCCAAGCGACATCATACGGTTCCTAAGATATCAAGTTGCAAAACAAGGATTAATTCCTGACGGAATCAAGGAGGTGTATCAACAGGTTAAGGAAAGTGGGGATTACTTGGAAAAGCCGGTCAGCCTTGAGATTCCAGAAGAACTCAGAGATGACCACGCCGATACTGTCCTTTTTGTGGAGTGCTTTCACTCTGAAGGTCAACGGAAAATCTATGAATCTGCGATAAGATTGCTTGAAAAGATAGGCAAAGCCGTAACCATGTTTAACAATGATGGCGGTAGTTGTGGGGCGAGTCTATACGACCTAGGATTCTGGGATGAATTGAGCCGACTTATGGGGAAGAGGGCAGAGCAAATGAAAAAGCTGGACGGGAAAGAGGTCGTTTTCATAGACCCTCACTGCCAAGAATTTATGGTGAAGAAGTATCCACAGATTCAACCTAGAGCTCCCAAGATCATGGGCAGACATTTTAGCGAGCTTTTAGTGGATGCGTTTAAAGACGGAA
>Ga0224501_10003182_pt1 | contig 12909 bp, 15 predicted proteins | sample SF_Oct11_sed_USG_4_FD_169105 | JGI IMG/M metagenome (GOLD analysis project Ga0224501, IMG submission 169105) | Sediment microbial communities from San Francisco Bay, California, United States - SF_Oct11_sed_USGS_8_1 | ecosystem: Environmental > Aquatic > Marine > Sediment | place: USA... | reverse complement strand
GTTTCATTTCGCCCTGGACAGGGTGACCAAATACCCCGACGCCGCCGACCAGGAGATGGAGATATGGGACACGGCATACCTGGAGTTCATCTTGCCAGGAGGTGTGCGGGCGGATTTTTCCGCGGTCTACAACGAGACAGAGGCTTTTATAAACGACGGGGCGGTGCGGCTGTTCCTTAAAAGAGGGTGCTGGGGGATCGGCCTGAGCGGATTGTACAAAAAGAAAATAGTCAGCGATTCGCCCGATGGCCCGGTGATAAACGAAGAGACCAAGATAATGCTTTCCATAGACCTTTTAGGACTGGGAGATACCCTGGGCGAAGTGGCGCAACCGCTGGCCGGAAGAAAGATATAACCATGCGCCTCATATGGTGGAGAGACTGACATGGCGCCGGATTGGCTGATGTACTTTATCCAGATCGTTACCCTGGCCATCATCCTGGTCATGTTTCTGGCGCCGCCGCTGTTCCTGCTGGTGCTGTATATCAAGAACCGAAGGCAGAAACAGCACTCCCTGCTGCGGGGCAAATACTGGTTCATCGGCGTTCTGCGCTATCTGATAGAGAACATCGGACCGGAGATGCGTTTTTACATCACCGACGAGGACAACGATGGCAGGCCCATCAGCCGCATCAAGTTCACCACCATAGTAAAAGCCGGCAAATACCTGAAAACCCTCATCAGCTTCGGCAGCAAGCGCGACTTCAACGCCGCCGGTCTCTATATAAAGAACCATATCTTTCCCACGCTCAACAACGAACTGGAAGTGGACAACTCCATAGCCCTTCCCACAAGAAAATACACCATCCGTCACGAAGGGCTGTTCTGGCGCGATGAAACAGTCCATGCGGAAATAGTGCGCCCATGGTTTCTCACCGAAGATAACATCGTGGTGGTTGGGCCGGGCCGGAAGGAGCCATGGAGGCTCAAGGGGCTTATCGGAATGAGCGCCATGAGCTATGGCGCCCTCGGTTCCCACGCCATCACCGCCCTTTCCAAGGGGATCGGCATGGCGGAGGGCTCGTGGATGAACACCGGAGAGGGAGGGATAAGCGACTATCACCTGCTGGGGGACTGCGACCTGATATTCCAGATCGGCCCTGGCCTGTTCGGCGTCCGGGATCGGGAAGGGAACCTGGACTGGGAGCTGCTGCGTCGCAAGGCGGAAATCCGCCAGGTGCGCGCCATAGAGCTGAAGCTGGGGCAAGGCGCCAAGATCCGCGGTGGGCATGTGGAAGGGATCAAGGTCACCCCGGAAATCGCCGCCATCCGCGGGGTGGAGCCGTGGAAAAATATCGACAGCCCAAACCGGTTCCCCGTTTTTCACGATATGACGGGAATGATGGAGTTTATCGACAAGGTTCAGCAAACCACAGGGCTGCCCGTGGGGGTGAAAATGGTGGTGGGGGACAATGACGCCCTGGACGAGATGTGCCAGGCCATGGTCAAAACCGGCGGCGGCCCAGATTTCATCACCATCGATGGGGGCGAGGGGGGCACCGGCGCCACATACAAGGAGATGGCGGACTCCCTGGGCCTGCCTATCCACTGCGCCATCATCATCGCCGACAATGCCCTGCGCAAGTTCGGCCTGCGCAAAAAGGTCAAGCTCATCGCCTCCGGCAGGCTCCATCTGCCGGACGAGCAGGCGGTGGCCCTGGGGCTGGGGGCGGACCTGGTGGCGGTGGCCCGGGCTTTCATGATCACCGTGGGATGCATCATGACGGAAAAATGCCACTCCAACGATTGCCCGGTGGGGGTGGCCACCACCGATCCGAAGATTCAGCGGGTCCTGGCCATCGACGAAAAGAAGTATCGCGCCATGAACTATCTTATCACCTGCCGGGCTGCGCTGTTCTCCCTGTCCGCCGCCGCCGGGTTGAAGTCACCCACCCAGTTTGAGCGACGCCATGTGGTGTTCAAGGACGATCGAAACCGGGCCATCAATGTGGAGGAGTTGTTCCCGTATCCGAAATGACGCCGATGGGTTAAAATGCCCTGATGAACCTCAACTTTATAATTCACAACAACGACCCTTCCTCCAAAGGCCGGGTCGGCCAGTTCACCACCGCCCACGGCGTCATCGAGACTCCCGCTTTCATGCCGGTGGGGACCCAGGCCACGGTCAAGGCGATGGATCCACAAGAGGTCGGGGATATGGGCTACCGCCTTATCCTGGCCAACACATACCACCTCTTTCTGCGTCCCGGCCATGAGACGATCAAGCGCCTGGGGGGACTGCATAAGTTCATGGCCTGGCCTGGCGCAATTCTCACAGATTCCGGCGGATTCCAGGTCTTCTCTCTAAAGGGGTTGTGCCAGGTCTCCGACGAAGGAGTGCGCTTCGCCTCCCACCTCGATGGCGCCAGGAGCATGATCACCCCGGAGCTTTGTGTGCGGATTCAGGAGGACATGGGGGTGGACATTATCATGGCGCTGGACCAGATGGCCTTTCCGGACGATGGACCGGAGAAGGTGGCAAAAGCCCTGGAGCGGACCACCCATTGGGCCGAGCGTTGCCTGTCCGCCAGAACACGGGAAGACTCCGCCATGTTCGGCATCGTCCAGGGAGGTTTCGACCCACACCTGCGGCGGGAAAGCGCCCATAAACTTGTGGCCCTGGGGTTCGATGGATACGCCATCGGAGGGCTTTCCGTGGGGGAATCGAAACAGACCATGCGAGCCATGATAGAGGCCACGGCCCCGGCTTTGCCGGAGAGCAAGCCGCGATACCTGATGGGGGTGGGAACTCCGGACGACCTGGTGGTGGCCGCATCCATGGGTGTGGACATGTTCGATTGCGTCATGCCCACCCGCAACGCGCGCAACGGCTCCCTGTTCACCTCCGGCGGCAAGGTGAACATTCGCAACGCCTCTCATGCGGAGGACGAGGGCCCGCTGGATCCGGAATGCCATTGCCCCACATGCCAAAGATTCTCCCGGGCATACCTGCGCCATATTTTCATGGCGGGGGAGATTCTGGCCATGCGTCTTTTGACTATGCACAACCTGGCCTTCTACGCCAAGAGAATGGAGATGATAAAGGACGCTATCCGAAACAACTCCCTGGGCGCCTGGGCGCTGGAGCTGAGCAATGAGATGGATAATGCGGTTGTGGACGAAACTCCCTTTCGAAATATATGAAACATCCCAGCAGTGTTAAGGGCGCCTGGGCGCTGGAGTTGAGCAACGATATGGATGATGCGGTTGTGGACGAAGCTCCCTCTCGAAATATATGAAACATCCCAGCAGTGTTAAGGGCGCCTGGGCGCTGGAGCTGAGCAACGATATGGATGATGCGGTTGTGGACAAAACTTCCTCTTGAAAGATATGAAACATGCCAGCGGTGATAAGGGCGCCTGGGCGCGGCGGATGATTGGCCGGATACAGGGGGATTCGTCGTGAACAGGGGCGATGATTACGGTGTATACATCCACATCCCCTTTTGCGAATCAAAGTGTATGTACTGCGATTTCTACTCCACTGACGCAAAGGGGGGCCTGACCCAGGGGTATGTGAAGGCGGTATCAAAAGAAGTGGAGGCTCTGGCCGAACTGGTGGAGGGGCGGCGCGCCGCCTCCATATTCATCGGGGGGGGGACTCCTTCCCTGCTTTCAGAGTCGATGACCGCGGGTATTCTGGAGGCATGCTTCAAGCATCTGTCGCTGGCTCAGGAGGCGGAGATCACCCTGGAGGCGAATCCGGAAAGCCTCACGGCGGCCAAAACGGCGGGATACAAACGAGCCGGAGTGAATCGTCTTTCCATCGGGATACAGTCGCTAAACGACCGTTGGCTCAAGTCGCTGGGGCGGATCCATAACTCATTAAAGGCCAAACGCGCTGTCTCCTCGGCCAGGGAGGTTGGCTTTGACAATGTCTCCGCCGACATGATCTTCGGTTTGCAGGACCAGACGGTGCAGATGTGGCTGGAGGATCTGGCCAATGCCATGGCGCTGGATCTGGACCATATCTCCTGTTACCAGCTCACACCTGAAAAAGGGACCAAGCTTGGGCGCATTGTGGAACTTGGGGAGGTGGAGTTGCCTGCGGAGACTCTGGAATATTTCGACCAGACAGAGAAGATGCTAAAGTCCGCCGGATACACCCACTATGAGATTTCCAATTACGCCAAAAAAGGGCGCCAATGCGTCCACAACCTGGGATACTGGCATTATCGCGATTATCTGGGGATCGGTTCGGCCGCCCATGGGATGGTGAATGGCGCCCGCTGGGCCAACGTGCGAGACCCTGCGCGGTATGTCTCTCGCATCAATTCAGGCGGGCTGGGCGCCTTGCGCAACACAACGATTTCCGACGAGATGAAACAGACGGAGCGGCTGATGCTGGGGTTGCGACTGAAAAGGGGGATCAGCATGCAGGATGTGCGAACCACCCCTGGGATGGAGGCGATGGTGGAACAGGGAATGCTGATCATCAGCCGGGGGCGGATTCGCGCCTCCGCCCGTGGATGGCGGATGCTCGACAGCGTGCTGGCCAGCATATAACAGGGGCGATCGCGATGGGCATAGGGCATGCGCTTTCTGTAATGTGGCGGGTGGGCGCCCTCACCCTGGCCTTTGCAGGGGCCGGATGTGGTGATTTCCAGAATCATCCCGTCATCAGCGACAAGGATTTCTTCCTGGTGGATAAAACCGAGATCAACATTACCCACAAAAATGACTCCACTTCCTGCCCCGGTCCACCGGAGACTTTGGCCATCACCAACATCGGCTACAACCCCATGCAATGGGACCTGACCGGCGTTCCCGGCTGGCTGGATGTGGACAGGCTCACAGGGACTTTCGATCCTCAAGTCCGCGTCACCATCAATTTCAGATACAACTGCTCCGGACCTATCCGCGGAGGGGCTTCGGCCAGGGTATTTGTCACTGTGGTGGATTTCGCCGCCGGTGAGGTGGTGGGGACCCGGCCTATTACCGTGAGGGTGGCGGTGGAATAGGGGCCAATTCGCTGAATATACGGGAACGCGAGCCTATGACCGAATCAGGCAGCTTGTGTCAACCGTTGCGGAAAATGAACCCGCCGTGGAGCCCAGGAGCTTTTACAGCTTCAACGCGTCTCCGGTCATCGGCACAAATCGCACGGCGGTGACCGACGTATAGTCCACTTTCCCCTCTCTTTTCACTCCCACCACCAGGTCCTGGATCATGGCCTGCCCCAGTGGGATGATTATCCTCCCCCCTTCGCCCAGCTGATCCTCCAGCGCCCTGGGGATTTTTTTTGCGGTGGCGGCGGCGATGACCCGGTCATAGGGCGCCCCCTTGGGCCATCCATGGGTTCCGTCAGCATGGATCACATGGACGTTGTCATATCCCAGGTTCCGCAATGTGGCTTCGGCTCTTTTGGCCAGGACTTCTATTATCTCCAGGGTGTACACCTTCGAGGCCAGACAGGAGAGAACCGCCGCCTGGTACCCACACCCGGCGCCTATTTCCAGAACAGTATCCTGGGGTCCGATTTGGAGGCTCTGGGCCATCAGGGCCACGATATATGGCTGGCTGATGGTCTGGCCATGGCCGATGGACAGGGGGAAATCGCTGTAGGCCACATCCATGTCCTCCAGGGGAATGAATTTCTCTCTGGGGACTGATTCCATGGCCGCCAGCACTCGAGGGTCGACAATGTCTCTTCCCTTCAGGTTCTTCTCGATCATTATCCGCTTTGCGAGGAAAAGATCTTCCTGCTTCCGCATAAAAACACTTGCCATGGAAGCGATCTCCAAATATGGGCTGATCCCGCCAGACCGGCGGGGAGGATGGACGGGCCGGAATTTTCAACCCTTGCCCCGGATGATTGCCGGGCTTTCGTCCGGCGTCTTGGTGACATGTCGTCTGCGTGACGCGTCACCCGTGATAATCAGAGAATCAGTCCGTGTTTTCGCAGCCACTCTTCCTGGTTGAACCTGGTGGACTCAAACTCCCGGAAGGCGATCTCCTGGGGGGTTTCCTTCCGTCCATCCACGATATTGGCCCGGTCTGTCTTCTGCTGTTCCTGTTCAGGTTTCTGGTCGAGGAAATTCAGATCGAACATATCTTCCCCAGGAAAGTCATCCCTGCCGCCGGAAATCTCCACCCCCAGCGTTTCCGCCAGGTTACGCACTTTCAGCATAAGCACCATGAAAGAGCGAGAATATCCCTCGTCTGTTTCCGCCAGTTGCTTGATAGCCTGGCGTACATCAGGTGACTTTGTAATGGCGTCCACAATGGCCTTGGACAAAAAATCCATGTTGTCATCGCGTTGCTTGTCGTCAGACATGGTTCTTCTCCGTTCTATCCTCTTTATCCCTATATAATTTTAAGCACACGTGGCCCGCCACGTCAAGGAAACCTCCTTTTTTTTGCCGGAGCGCTTGCTTAGACTTTGACCAGATCGCGCAGGACACCAAGGTTTTCCATATCTTCCAGCCCATCTGGTCCCTTGGGGGTTTCCAGCACCATGGGAATGTCCGCAAACCGCTTGTCGTTGACCAGCAGGGCGAACCCCTCCACCCCGATATGCCCCCGGCCTATATGCTCGTGCCTGTCCACCCGGGAGCCTTGCGGTTTTTTGGAGTCGTTAATATGGAAAAGCCTTATCTTGTCCAGTCCGATCTCTTCATCGAAGCTTTTGAAGGTGGCGTTGTATTCATCCCTTTTCGACACTCCATACCCGGCGGCGAAAATATGGCATGTGTCCACGCAAACGCCGAGCCTGGCCGGATGGGCGGAAAGCTCCATGATCCGGGCCAGCTGAGGGAAGGAGTGTCCCAGTCCGGTTCCCTGGCCTGCGGTGGTCTCCAGGGCCAATATGGCCGGGGAATCGGGGCGCCTTTCCATCACCCAGTCCAGCGATTCGGCCACCAGCTTCAGCCCTTCCTCTTCCCCCTCCCCCATATGGGAGCCGGGGTGGAACACCAGGTTCTCTATCCCCAGTTGATCGACCCGGTCGATCTCATCCAGGAACGCTTCCCGCGATTTTTCCAGCAGGTCCTTTTTCGGTGAGGCCAGGTTGATCAGGTAACACACATGGGAGGCCACCGTGGTGACCCCCCGTCTGTGGGATTCCTCCCGGAACCTTTCCGCCGCCTGGGCCGATATGGGGGGGCCGCTCCATCGGTTGTTGTTTTTGGTGAATATCTGGATGGCCGTGGCGCCCACCCGCTGGGCCCGCTCCGGCGCCTTCTCCACCCCTCCCGCCACGGAGATATGGGCCCCCCATGGCCGTGGGGGGGATGTTTCTTTTTGCGGGGTTACTTTTCTCGATTTTTCCATGATGAATCATAATCCATGGCCGGGACAAAAAAAAGCCCGCGGCAAGGGGGGGTGGCCGCGGGCTTTTGTTTCGCCTGGATTGTTAGGCGATTTTTTTGAAATATTCCTGGGATCCAGTAGGGTCCGGCTTCATGGTATCCGCTCCCGGCTTCCAGTCCGCGGGGCATACCTCCCCGGTCTTGTCTGTCTGCTGGATCGCCGCCAAAACCCGCAGCACCTCTTCCACATTCCGTCCTATCCCAAGGTCGTGAACCAGCTTGTAGCGGATGTTCCCTTCCGGGCCGATGATGAACAGTCCGCGCAACGTAATGCCGCCGGACAGAAGCACGTCATAATCGGCGCCCACCTGCTTGGTTATGTCCGCCAGCAGGGGAAACGCTATGTCCCCCAGGCCGCCTTTGTTGCGTGGGGTGTTTATCCACGCCAGGTGGGAGAATTTGCTGTCCACGGAGCTGCCCACCAGTTCCGCGCCGAGCTTTTTGAAATCCGCAACCCGGTCGGAAAAGGCCGTGATCTCCGTGGGGCAGACAAAGGTGAAATCCAGAGGATAAAAGAACAGGACCAGCCATTTACCACTATAGTCGGCAAGGCTAATCTCCTTAAATTGCTTGTCTACTACAGCTTCCCCTTTAAAGTCCGGGGCTTTGGACTGAACCTGTGCGCTCATTATTTAACCTCTCCTTTTATATTCATACCTTCATTTATCTATAACAGTTCCAAACTGTGGATTCATTATATCAATAACGATTCTAATTGCAAGTCATTTTACAATTTTTTTGTCGGCGAGGTTTTCAAAGAACAAAAGAGAGGTTATCAGTTTATTATTCAGGATGTTAACGAGGCAATGGAGCATATCCGGACCATGTCGCATTCGTGACACTTTTCCGGTTCCGCCTTGCGGGAGCAATACCCAAGCTTGCCATAGGAGCAAATGGCGAAGTCATATCGCACGGGATCGGCGGGATCGAGCTTTCTAAGATACCGGGTCAGCTCCACCGCCGCCTTCCAGTCGTTCGATTTTCGGCCCAGCATCCCAAGAAGCCTGGCGATACGCCCCACGTGGGTGTCCAGCGGGATCACAAGACGGGAAGTTTTCACCATCCCAGCCCATGGACCGGGATCCACCATATCCCTGCGGACCATCCAGCGCATGTACAGCATCCATCTTTTGGACGCGGAACCGGAAGAGGGATCCGTGACCAGCGTATTGAAGGCGCCGCCTTCGCCGCCGCTGCGCCGAAGCAGCCGGGCCAGCCCGGTGACTCCCGGCAGGACCGTTTCCGCCGTTCCATCGCCGTCGCTGGCGGCAAAAGCCTCCTGCAGGGAACCGTACTCTCGAAGAACCCTCCCCACACCCTGGGTCAGGGCGACAAGGTCCTCCCTGGTGTGGAAACGGTATTTGAAGCCCTTCATCCATCCCTTGCTGGCCCCGGTCTGGAATGAGGAGCAGAACTGGGCAGGGCTGGGCCCCATGCTGGCAAGGATGGAAGTGACCGTTTTCTGGATCAGGTCCGCCCTGCCATAGGCGAACATGGCGGCGAATATGCCGGCGCTCTCCAGGTCTCTGGGGTTCTTATAGTGGCGAATGGCGGCCAGGGGATCCGGCTCCAGGAACCTAAGGTCGAACCTTGAGTACAGCTTGTCCAGATGCGGCTTGAGCAGGGCCGGATCAGCGTTGGCTGGTGGAGTCTGCGCCATAGAGATGGGAAAATGGTGGACCCAAGCGGCGCCTTGATATCTCTATCCGGGGCCACCGCTTTTCGCTATCTGGTCTGGGCGCCATCTGGCCTGTATCCACGGACCGCCGCAATGGGCGGTCGATGGGGTTATTCCGCCGGGGTCTCTGCGGCGGCGGTGAGGGCGCTGTCTTTCGCGGCTTCCTTTTTTGCGGCCTTCTCGGAGGCGGTCGCCGCCTTCTTCACCCGGTTGGCTTCCTGGGCTTCCCGTTTGGCGTTCACCGCTTTGTCCAGCATCAGTTTCCTTTGCGCTCTTCGAACCTTCTTTTTCGCGTCACGAAGTTTGGCGGCGGCTTTTTTATCCGCGTCCGTCCCCGTGGCCGCCTTCACCGCATTCAGGTTCTGCTTTGCGCCGGTCAGTTTCGTTTGTATATCTTTCTTGGCCATATCCTTTGCTTCCATAATTGGGCATAACGCGCCCGTGGCAATTTTTCTTTTTCCTCAGGAATCGTAAATTATGGCGCATATCCGCCCAAAATGAAACCGTTTTCGTCTATAATCAATATTGAATTGTTAATAATGAAGGTTTAGCCATGCCCATATATGAATATCAGTGCTCCGACTGCGCAAACAGCTTCGAGGTGATGCACCTGAACGCCGAATCCTACAAGTCGCTGGAGTGTCCCAAATGTCACAGCCGACAGGTCAGCCGCGAGATGTCCACCTTCGCCGTCTCCGCCCTGGCTCCGGGCGCCGCGCCCATGTGCGACCGCACCGGCGCCTGCGCCTCCCCCAATATCCCCGGATGCGCATCCGGCGCCTGTGGCCTGTAGACCATGAGTGAGTTGCAATCCGCCAATATCCAGCTCCGCGTGGAGGCCATCAAGGCCCTGCTGCGCAACCATCCGTCCATTCTGGCGCAACTGCTGGTGGAAGATGAAAGCGGCATCAACCTCAATTCCACCCCCGATTCCATGGACCTGTACAACCAGGAGGATATCCTGGTGCGGGTGGCATGGGACATCTGGAACGGCGCCGGGGAGACGGAATTCCATGCCGTGTTGCATGACCTTTCCATGGAGGATTTCGACGCCTTCCTGGAGGCCATGGCCAAATTCAAGATCCTCCGCCTCAAAATCCATCATCTGTACGCCAGCGGCGCCGAGGACGACTAGCGGCGGGAAGTATACGAGGATACTGGCCCCCTCCCCCTCCGCGGCTATCCCCGTTCAGCCGCCGGAAATGAAGCAGACCGCTTTATCCACTATCTCCAGGTCATCCAGTATCCTTCCGTGCCCCAGCCCGGAGGTGCGGGTGAGTGTGGCGTTTTTCATCTGCTCCGCCAATATCATCGAGTGGCTCAGGGCCGTCACTTTATCCATGTCGTCATGGAGTATCAGCGTGGGGCACTCCACCTTCCCCGCGATGGCTCTGGGGCTGACATCATGCAGGGTCTTGCCATGGGTCCTTTCAATCCGGCCAATCATCTCCTGATACAGAGGAGGATGGATCCCGATCGCTTTTCCAAATTCGTGTATCCCATCGTGCAGCTCATACAGGGGAGCTATCAGCACAAGCCGGGTTTTCTCGCATCCTCCCGTCTTGATATTCAGCGCCGCCGCCGCACCCATGGAGTGGGCCACGATCCCCGCCACATCCCCTGCGCGCTCCACTACCTTGTCAATGGATTCAACAAACTCGAAAAAGTTCGTCTCCCTCCCGTCTGATTCACCATGCCCCAGGCTGTCGAAGGCCACCGCTGTATATCCGGCAGCCACCAAGGGCGCCACGAAGGGAAACAGGCGCCTTGAGCGGCTTGCCCATCCATGAGCCAGAACCACGGAAGGGCCAGCACCCCACTTCCAGACCTTCACCCTCTTCCCCAGGACTTCCACCCACGACTGCTCCGCCCGGGAAAACAACTCGTCGCTTTCCCGGTGGCGCCTTGCGCCTCTGGCCCCGAAGAATCCTTTGGCCACCAGTTTCATGGCGGTCTCCGGCGCTATGGCCCACATCCCCCTGGTGGTGGTGGAAACCACCGCTCGCAATAAAAGGTCACTGGCTGGCATTGTCTTTCTCCTTGGTTTCTCTTGAATATTGGGTCAACAGCCTCTCCAGAGCCGCTTTTTGCCTTTGCCCCGCTTTTTTGTCCCCCAGCAGCCTTTTGTAATGGGCGTAGCCTAGCATGAGGGAAAATAGCTCGTAGGCGAACTGCTCATGATCCGCGTTGAAATTGAAGTCCCCCACCTCGGCGGCCAGGCGGGAGGACCTGGCGAGGAAATCGATCCATTCCTGCTGGGTCTTCCAAAGATAATCGCGAGTCATTCCCGGTCTGTCGTCAAAATCGATGGACGCGGCCAGAAAAACACAACCCCCTGCGGCGCCATCCTCCCACTTGACCCAGTTGGCCACCAGGGCCCGGATCCTGGGAATTCCTCTTTTTTTGGTCAGCGCCGGACTTATGACCTCGATGTGAAACCGCTCCCTGGCATGCTCCAGCACCGCCAGCTGCAGTTTCTCCTTGGAGCGGTAATGGGCGAATAATCCGCTTTTGGACATATCCGCCTCGGCGGCCAGTTCGCCGAAAGAAAGCCCCTCCAGGCCCACGACGCTGGCCATTTCCATGGCGATCATTTCGATATCCGCCCTGGTTTTGTCTCCTTTTTCCATGCCCAAGAATAGCACGAACGTTCGTGCCTGTCAACCACCAGCCTTTCAACACATGAAATCCCCCACCAAATTACGCTCTGGAGGACATTCCTTCCGGCAATATCGCAACTGGCATGTTCATGGATGGAGGACATATGACCAAAAGAAGAAAATCGGCCGGGCGACCTGCATCGCCGGGCAGTTGATCCAGAAACACCTGGGCCCACTGGCCAGCGGCAAGGCGAAAAAGAGGCTCAAGGCGGTTTTCAGACAAGGCAGCCTGTCCGGTAGCTGGGCCAGGGGCGCGGCCTTGTTTTTTCCTTCCGATCCGGTTATCTTATCGTGTCGGCGGCGCGGCCCCGGCTTGATACTTTAATATGGGAAAATAACATCATATGTCCAAACATACCTTGCTGGTCACCGGCGGCGCCGGCTTTATCGGGGGCAACTTCGTCCTGGACCAGGTGACCGGGGGAAAGACCCGGGTGGTGAACCTGGATCTTTTGACCTACGCCGGCAACATGGCCACCCTGGCGCAGGTGGTGGATAATCCGGACCATATCTTCGTTCATGGGGATATCCGCGACCGGGAGCTTGTGCTCTCCCTTATGAAAAAGCATGATGTGAGCGCCATTGTGAATTTCGCCGCCGAGTCCCATGTGGACCGCTCCATCGACGCTCCCGTCGATTTCATACAGACCAATATCGTGGGAACCTTCGAGCTTCTGGAGGCTTCCCGCGCATATCTGGAGGGTCTTCCCCCCGCCCGGAGAGAGGCCTTCCGGTTCCTGCATGTCTCCACCGACGAGATTTTCGGCAGTCTGGGAGAAACCGGCAAGTTCACCGAATCCACCCCCTACGCCCCCAACTCGCCATATTCCGCCTCCAAGGCGGCGTCGGACCATCTGGCGCGGGCGTATCACCACACTTATGGCATGCCGACCATCATCACCAACTGCTCCAACAACTATGGCCCGCACCAGTTCCCGGAAAAGCTGATTCCCCTGGTGATCATGAAGGGGCTTTCCGGCGAGGCTGTGCCGGTGTATGGGGACGGGAAGAACGTGCGGGACTGGCTGTATGTCATGGATCATTGCGAGGCGCTGGAAGCGGTGCTGGAAAAAGGGCGGCCAGGGCAGACATACAATGTGGGGGGTAACTCGGAAAAAACCAACATGGAGGTGGTGACCCGGATTCTGGACACACTGGACGAACTGGCGCCAGACTCCAGGATCGGCCCCCGCACAGGGCTGATAACCCACGTGGCGGACCGGCCAGGGCATGACCGCAGATACGCCATAGACGCGGGAAAA
>Ga0224501_10003181_pt1 | contig 12912 bp, 6 predicted proteins | sample SF_Oct11_sed_USG_4_FD_169105 | JGI IMG/M metagenome (GOLD analysis project Ga0224501, IMG submission 169105) | Sediment microbial communities from San Francisco Bay, California, United States - SF_Oct11_sed_USGS_8_1 | ecosystem: Environmental > Aquatic > Marine > Sediment | place: USA... | reverse complement strand
ATTAATAATAAATAAATAACGGGCACGTGACCCACCCGCCAAAGCGAGAAAAGCATCTTAAATGCATTAAAACGCGCCAATTTGGACAAGGTCACCAAGTAACGTTTTAACAATTTTTTCTCGTCGCCAGTGAATAAGGGAACCGACACAGGTGTATCCATGGTCATTTGTCCACCGCCACCTGTCGCACCAGGGCGCTGCAACTGGCATAACTGCCAATACAACACTCGCGATTTAACACCGGTCACCATGGACTGGCGAAACGCTTCAGCAATTGACCGTGGAGCCACAAAGGCTTGTACCATAAATACTTTGAGGGGTTGTTCCACGTCAGTAGCCACGAGGGGATAGGCCTTGATAATGCGCTGTTGTAGTTGTTGATGCAAAGTTTTAAGTTCTTCACGACTCGTGACTAAATCGAAACTGACCTGACTATAGAGGTAACGGCCAACAACTCCGCTAATAACGACCAACAACATGGCAAAAAACGCCACCCCACCATTGATGGACTCTATGTCAAAACGACTATGGATGATGATAATGATAGGAGCGCCAAGGCCAATAAAAGCATGCACGGCAAACCAGACTTTCAAATTACCCCAGCTTCGCATTTTCTGCACACGTTTGCGTGCGGAATATACGAACTGCAATAACATCATAAGTCCGCCGATTAATCCTAAATTATAAATCAAGTCATCGGCATTGCTTAACCACTCTTCATCCCAGTTATACCAGATGTAGAGTATGGCAGCGACCAGCAATGAAAAAATCGATAACACGATATTGGCCTCTCGACCAAACTTCACACGATCTTTTTCGACGATTGGATTTGTCATAATTGCTTTTGCTTACGCTTCGCTTCCGCTATTGTGTTTTCTGCTAGCGGATGAGTAAACTCCCACTTGAACCGAAGTGATCGGCGCACTGGATGAAGCTTCCCATCACCCTCGATTCGTCCCACGTTGACGTAAAATCCTACGCTGTTACTTGGTTGCTTGCAAGTTCGGCTGGATCGTCAAAATTTTATTAAAACTTGTTTTTGATAGAATTTTAGTGAATCATCGTTAAGATCATCTTAACCGCGACTTGCTAGTTTGATCCTAGTCGAGGGAAGTCAGCAGCCAAAACAAACTAAAAACTGATCACAATGCAATTTATTCTAGATGTAGTGAGCGCACTTTGGGCGTCAATCACCTATTATTTGGCGGATATTCTAATTTATGGAATACCTATCGCCCTTATTGTTGGTTATTTTTTGCGCAATCGACGCGACAATAGTGTAAAAAACCTCTCAACCTTTCACAGCATTCAAGAAGCCGGGCTTACCGAACCTGCCTCATTACATCCAGTGGTTGATGCTAATTTATGTGTAGGCTGTGGCACCTGTGTTGCCGCTTGTCCCGAAGGCAATGTGCTTGGAGTAATCAACGACCGCGCACATTTAATTAATCCCACACACTGTATAGGCCATGGTGCCTGCAAAGCCTCCTGTCCGATGGATGCCATAACCCTGGTTTTTGGCACGGAGCGACGAGGCGTGGATATCCCGCTACTCAAACCAAATTTTGAAACCAATATGCCTGGTATTTTTATCGCCGGAGAACTAGGTGGTATGGGCTTGATCCGCAATGCGGTCACCCAGGGACGCCAAGCTATGGAAGCAATCATTAAACGAATCGGCTCAATCCGTGGTCCAGACATTGATGTGCTGATTGTCGGTGCAGGCCCATCCGGGTTCTCAGCTTCTTTGGCAGCCCATGAAGCAGGCTTGAATTATGTGACTATCGAACAGGACTCTTTAGGTGGCTCAGTATTCCATTTTCCCCGTGGTAAGTTGGTAATGACCCAACCGGCTGAACTCCCCATTATTGGCAAAGTTAAAATCAACGAAACCCGCAAAGAAGCATTGCTTGGATTTTGGCAAGCGGTGGAGAAAAAAACTGGTGTGCGCATTAGTTACCAAGAGCGCATGGAAATGATAAGCCAAAATAGCGATGAAAGCATCACAGTTAAAACCACCAAAGGTGAATATCAAGTTAAAACGGTTTTGCTGGCAATTGGCCGCCGGGGCACACCACGAAAACTCGGCGTACCAGGAGAGAACTTGCCAAAAGTGGTATATAACTTAATCGATGCATCCCAATACCAAGGCATGCACGTCTTGGTCGTTGGTGGTGGTAATAGCGCCTTGGAAGCAGCGGTCAGTATCGCTGAAGAACCAGGTACCACGGTCACCTTGTCTTATCGTAGTGGCTCTTTTAGTCGCGCGGCAGAACAGAATCGCGATAATGTCAGTCGCATGGAAAGCGAAGGGCGTTTAAAAGTGATGCTGCATAGTAATGTTAAAGAAATTCAGGAAGACAAAGTTATTATTAAAACTGAAAACGGCGAAATTGAATTCCCAAATGAAGCGGTAATCATTAGCGCTGGAGGTATTTTACCAACACCGTTTCTCAAGAAAATAGGTATTCAAGTGGAAACCAAACACGGTATGCCTTAGTCTTTTTTCTCAGGCTTGCTTTTGCTAGCCTGCTTTATACTTTTTTTCCAACAACTCCTTGGCTGGTTTATAACCCGCATCAGCAGATTTGCGTAACCACATTTCGGCTTGCTCGCTGTCTTTACCGACGCCTCGACCATCAAAATACATTTGCGCCAATTGGTACTGCGCCTCAGCAGAGCCTTCGGTCGCCGCTTTGCGATACCATTTGGCTGCCAGCATATCATTTTTTGGTACGCCTCGGCCCTGAGCAAACATATTCGCAATATTTACATGCACGTCGGATAAGGAGTGACTGCCATTGACTGGCATTTGCAAATCGATAGGGCTTTCAGCAGGCACCTGCGCTTCCACCATCGGAGGCAGTTCCACTTTGCTTTGCGTGGCATGATTTTTTTCTTGTTGTTTGGCAATCGACGCTTTTAGTTTTTGATGCAAATGTTGTTGTTCCTCGGCCAGTTTCGCTTGATCTGATTTTTCTCTGTTGGGTCGGAATTGACTTTTTGCATCAGAATCATTGAACTCAAATGCCTGTCCAGAGAATGACTGCAGGTCTTGCTCTTTGATTGGTGATGAGCTTTCCCATGAATTACTATTCTCCTGAAAGTTTTCTAAAAACTCATCAGCTTTAACACGCTGCGGTTCATCCACGGACTTTCGCACTTTACCCTTAGGGTCAATCGCATAACCAATTCCGAATAAATTATCTGCACTAACACGACTACTCGCTAAAGCATCTTGAGAAATATTATTCATATTAAACAAGTCTGCTGACAAACTACGACTTTGTTTGCGTCGTTCAATAAAATCAGTGTCATTGGTTTCAATGCTTTCGCTCTCAATTGGGCTAGCAGGAACTTGTGGTTTGGGTTTAGACTCGACATCGGGGGTCGCTTGTTTAGGTTCATTTGTTGCCGCCACCCCCTTAGAGTCGGCAGCAAGCGCTTGCTCAATTGTCTCACCAAACATTCCTTTACCACCAACATCCACCTGACTAGTTTCACGGGTTACATCGTCAAGGCTGGGAAAACGGATACCATTGACAACCTCGCGTTTATTTTCAACCGACTCAGCTTTTGTATCGACAGGTGGCGCGGTGGGAGGGGGATGATTAGTCTCCATCTGGGACAGGTCAGCAGGCTTGTCATGACTCCACAACTCTGTAAGCAAGGCCATATCATTGGAACTAATACCACCTTTGGGAATACCTTCTACCGTTGTTTGCGAGGGATTGCTTTTTTTCCCTTGGGCCAAATTAAGCGGATTTGGCAAATTGAATTTACCGACACGAAAACGCAAGAAATAAATAATAATTGCTAGTAGAGCCACGCCCAAGACAATACTGCCAATTAAAATATTATTCGCATTATTCACTTTAATATTTTTTGAGGTGACTAATTGCTGCTCCACCGATTGAGCGACAGGTGCGCCACCTTTTTGCAGAAATGCCAATCGAGTCCGTGCTTCGTTGTGACCTTGCAATGCAGCTAAACGGTACCATTTCATGGCTTCGCCCATGTTGACAGACACTCCTCGACCGCTCTCGTAAAGAAAACCAAGATTATAAATCGCATCCAGATTCCACGCGCGCGCTGCATCAGTCAACCAAGAGAGCGCAACACTATTATTGACTTCACCAACGGAAAATTTGTTATCCCAAAGTTGCAAATAATTCTGCGCCAATTGATGTCCTTGCTCCGCGGCTTTACGAAACCAGGCAAGCCCTTGCTCCATATCTTTGTTCACGCCACGACCCTGCACATAAAGAATACCTAAATTCAACTGAGCATCGGCATTACCTTTTTCAGCAGAGGCTTGATACCACCTCACCATTTCCGCATCATTTTTCGCTACGCCCAAACCAAGATCAAATACTTTGCCCAAATTGAACTGAGCGTCAGAGGCAACATTATTATTCTTCGGCATTTGCTCACTGGAGCTAGATGTTAATGGGGGTAAATTGTTTTCTGGAGAATCCAACACATCGATTGCTTGAACTTCACTGGATGATTTCATGCTCTTGCTTGAGCGTGGTTCCGGCGCGCGCTCAACAGGTTTTGTCTGTGCTTGTGATGGCTTGTTTTTTCGCAGGACTTCTATTTGTTTTTGCAATTGGGTTATTATTTTCTGCTCGCCGTCCTCAGCACTAATTTGGCGAATTTGATTGACGATTTCAACACTCGCCTTTCGATCCATATCACCAGCATCAAATAATTCTTGCATAAATATTTCTGCGATGCGATTACCATTGGCCGCAGCCTTTTCAAGCATATCAATTCCATCATTAACCGCTTTCTCACCGCCGGTTCCAGTAATCATCATCATGCCTAAACGCATTTGCGCGACATCATGTTGAAGTTCTGCTGCTTCAAAATACCACTTACGCGCCTTGGCTTGATTTGCATCTACACCAAGGCCGGTTTCATACATGTAAGCAAGATTATATTGAGCTTCTGTATCACCTTCTTTTGCCGCGGGTAGATACCAATCCAACACCTTACTTGCCCCGGAGGAATCAGCGCCTGTGGATGCATTTTTGACCGGTGGATGATATTTTATATTCGCTTGATCATGACCTTGGGCTGCAGCCAGCCCATATAAGCGATTGGCTTCGGATTTATTGACATTTAAACCTAAACCTTGCTCATACATTTCCGCAAGCAAAAACTGGGCATCAGGCATACCTTCACGAACCAAGGGGCGCAACAACATTAAGGCTTCACGGTATTCACCGGCCTTAAATGCCCGCTGGGCCTCTTGTAAATCATTAGCGCTCACAGTTGAGCCTAATGACAATAGAAAAATCAACAAGATACCCTTGTACGGCAATTTGATTATTTTAAAAGCCATAAACAAACTTCGCAGTTTTTATCACATTATCAAAACTTTACGGCGTTTTATCGCTTGCCTTTAGGGATCGGAATTGTGCTTGATCATGCATAGTAGAACGGCTCCCCACCGTTAATCACCTATTAAAGCCTCTCTCATATGGATTAATTCAATATGAAAGTTGGACAATAGTCCGTGGTGATATATCCTTTCCTTAAGTTTTATTTTGTAACATCCATGTTTACATAGTTTCTACTATACCGGATTTTTATCGGATTCCCAATGCCTGAAAGTTGTACTAAAAAACGCGTTACATCAGTCTATAAGACAAGCATTACCATAATATTATTATTAATATTTAGTCTAGCTCATGCCAAGCCATTTGACACCTGGACAGCATTAATGTTGGTCTCAGCCAAGGGCAAAAGCGACCTGGTGAAACAGGAAATCAATCGTGGCGCCAATGTCAATGCGCATGATGAAGACCAAACAACTGCACTGATGTATGCGGCCTGGAATGGACATATCCAGGTTATTGATTTATTGCTTGATAATGGGGCCCATCTTAATGCCCGCGATAAACACGGGGCTAATGCTCTAATGTGGGCCGCCAAAGGCGGCTATACCACAGCAGTACAGCGCTTGATTGAGCGCGGCGCTAATTTCAATTCACTTGATAATCAAGGCAATAATGCTTTATTCGTTGCGGTAAGTCGCCACTACCCAGAAATCATTCGTTTGCTTTTACGCAGCGGCATTAATATCAATCATATTAACAAACAGAAAAAGTCAGCGTTGATTCTAGCTCTGCAACGAGGCCACCAAGCACTCGCTCTACAGTTCATAAGCTTAGGAATTGACACTAATATCCGTGATGAAGAAGGCCACACGGCCTTATGGTATGCCATGCGAAATAATTATGAAGATGTGATACAGCAATTATTGCCTTTATTACGTTCCGCACAAGGTCAAAATATCGAAGGTTTAGGCCTATTGCATACCGCTGCCCAACTTGGGCAAGCACATTTGATTCGCCCCTTGATTGCAAAAAAAGCTGACCCAATGGCACAAAGCAAAGAAGGCAATACAGCACTGATGTTAGGTGCATCCAATGGACATGTGGCTGTGGTACACGCGTTATTAAACGTCGGCGCTGACATCAATCACCGTAACACTTATGGCAATACAGCCTTGCATTTAGCAGCAGAACACAATCATGAAACCCTGGTTAGGGAATTATTGAATTTAAATGCCGATGTACGCATTAAGAATAAACATGGTGAACTCGCTTTAGATGTTGCACGGCGGGAAGGTCATGCCAAACTTGTGAGTTTATTAAGTGCGCAATAATCAGTGTAAGAAACTAACTCATAAAAATAGAAAAAGCGGCGTTTAAAAATTAACAAGCAAACATTTTTATAACCATGCAGCCAAGCTAAACACACCGCTTCAGATTCCTAAACCCAGGCCTTTCTAGAATGGAATGTCGTCATCAAAGTCGTCGGCGCTGCTCATGGCTGGCGCATTCATATTATTATTCATAGCAGGTGCTTGATTTTGGTTGGCATAAGCTTGGTTGCTTGAACCTGCTGCTGCACCACCACCGGCGCCACGGGTATCGAGCATTTGCATTTCATTGGCGACGATTTCTGTGGTGTAGCGATCATTGCCATTATTGTCTTGCCACTTACGTGTTTGCAAGCGACCCTCGACATAGACCTTGGAGCCTTTTTTCAAATATTCCCCGGCAATTTCACCCAGACGACCAAACATGACCACACGATGCCATTCGGTTTTTTCTTGTTGCTCCCCGGTATTTTTGTCTTTCCAGGTTTCAGATGTTGCAATACTTAAAGTCGCAACTGCTCCACCACTCGGCATATAGCGTATTTCAGGGTCTTGCCCCAAATTTCCCACTAATATGACTTTATTTACCCCTTTTGACGCCATGGATCACCTCTAAGCAAATATAAGCTAATGATTTTAAAAGAAAAATAAATTTTGTATGACTTTTGGCGCTAACCACAAGCCATTGAGTGCCACAATATTATCAGCCTGGTAAATGGCTTCATAGCGCAAATATGACTTATTCCTCAACAACACTTGTATACGCACTAAGCAATTCCACCAAGCGATTGATCTCAAAGGGTTTCGTTATATAGTCATCAAATCCTGCAACCAAGCCTTGCTGAATGTCCTCGTCTTGCCCATTCGCACTGACCGCAATAATCGGTGTATCAGCCAAACTAGGATTGGCGCGTAATAATTTCAGCATTTGATAACCATCCATGTCCGGCAGGTTAATGTCCAGCAAGACCAAATCCGGTTGTTTTTGTAATATCAATGCTATGCCACTTTGTGCATCCATTGCAGTAAACAATTCATACGAGGGGTAATAAGCAAGCATACGTTCCATTAAACGCGCATTGGCTGGATTGTCTTCCACATAGACCAAACTGTGTTGAAATTGTTTTATTACGTTCGGAGGTGTCACCAATGATTCATGGTTTTGCGAGCCGAGCTCAGGTGTGTCGACTTCCCCAATTAAATCGACTTCTAGCCAAAATTGACTGCCCTTGGATAATTCGCTCTCGACGCCAATAATCCCATCCATCATTTCGAGTAATCGTTTGCTGATCACTAAACCAATACCGGTTCCTTGAATATCGGTTTTCTCTGCACCCCCACGTTCAAACGGAGAAAAGAGTCTGAGCTGTTGCTTGCTCGCAATGCCAATACCCGTATCTGCAATTTCAAGACGAATTCGCTGTGGATTGGGCTTGGAATAACGAATAAAAATCTGTCCATTTTCTCGATTATATTTAATCGCATTGGATAATAAATTTAATATCACTTGTTTAAAGCGAACACTATCTGCATGAATCAGAAAATCCATATCTCGAGGCAATTCATTATGCAGGGTAATATTTCGCTCTAACAATAGGGATTTACTCAAACCCACGGATTCTTTGACCACGGCCTGCAGACTGATCCGTTCCATGTTGAGATTTAGTTTGCCCGCTTCAATTTTGGAAAGATCAAGAATCTCATTTATTAAACGCAGTAAATGTTGGCCGGCTTTGAGAATCTCTTCCACATTATCCAAGGTTCTGTGGTCACGAAACTCCATTGCCAGTAATTGCGCAAAACCTAAAATAGCATTAAGCGGGGTACGCAATTCATGACTCATGCGGGTGAGAAATTCGGATTTTGCATTATTAGCTTCTTCGGCAAATTGTTTCGCCTGCAATATTTCTTGCTGAACTAATTTTTTCTCAGTTACGTCTTCCGTATGCACGATGACCAAGTCCGGTGGCACATAGGCGCATTTAACATTAACGTAGCGGTCACCGATTTTCTCAAAATGAAGCAGCATTTCAAATTCAATCGGACGTTGCTCTTCATAACACAATTGCAGACACTTAATCGATTCCGGGTATTCCTTATATAGCTCTGTCAGTTTCGCGCCGAGATAGTTTGCTGCGGTATTGTGAGTATAATTCTTGGCTGCATCATTAAAATCAATTAATACAAAATTATCTTGTTTGCGCTGCCAAGTATACGTTGGCAATGGAATGCCTTTATATTGCGCACGCATTTGCTCTTCACTTTTACGCAATGCCGACTCCATGCGCTTGCGCTCACGAATATCGATTGAGTAAGCAACTATTTTTTGCGGCGTATTTTGTTCACCACCAATCAGCGACAAACTCAATAGCACATCAATGCGTTCTCCATTTTTATGCAACCGTTGAGTTTCAATTTCTAACTTTCCTTGTTGTACCAAAGGCTCAACAATATGTTTATGAAAATCCTCACGAACCTCTTCCGGTAAAATTATACGGATCGAGCGCCCCAAAGTTTCTTCTGCCGTATAGCCGAATAAACGCTCAGCTCCCTGATTCCAAAACAACACATTACCTGACATGTCCATCATCGTGACTGAATCATGAATTTCGTTAATAATATAGGCTTGAGTTTTAACTTGCTGTGTTTGTTCTAATACCAAGGCTTCAAGATCATTTTGATATTGCTCTAAATCGCGTTCAATTTTCTTGCGATAGCTGATATCGCGCACAAAAACCATGCCTGCTGGACGGCCGTGCCAAACCGTTTTTGCCGCTGTAAGCTCTACGGGAATCACGTCTGCATTTTTTTTGACAAATAAAGTTTCAAATTGTTTAGTCGCCAAATGGCCCTGCATACGGTTCATAAACAACGCATTGACTTTCTGAAGCTCATCCTTATGAATCAAATCTGCAATCGACGTTTGCAGCAGCTCCTCAATGCTATAGCCTAACATTTCAGCAATCAGTGGATTAGCAAATACATGGCGACTATCTTGATTCACTAAAATGCCCTCGCTTGCATTTTCAGTCAGTGCGCGAAAATTTTGCTCACTTTCTTTTAATTCCAATTGCGATTGTCGTAGAGAACTAATATCGTGAACCGAAACGATGCGAGTTGCCTCATTATGGAATTTAACCGTTTTTGCGCGGATTTCGATGGGAAAAGTTTCACCGTTTTTTTTCAAACCAATGATTTCGTATGGCCCAGGGTCATGCTCAATCATTTTCTCAACGGCGTATTCAATACTTTGCGGCGCAATGAACTCGACAATATTACGTCCCATGAGTTCCTGACGTTCAAATCCAAACATATGACTGACAGCAGGATTAGCGTCAACCACGATCCCGTCTTGGTGGAAAAATAATCCTTCAAACGAAGCGTGATAAAACTCTTGTAAACGATCATCTGTTTGAATATTCGCTGCATTTGGCATAATCGATCCTTCTTTATGGCCCAATGAAAAGGTTGACACCTTTAACTTAGCGAAAACCGGTATTATTTTTTATTTTAATCACGGTGAAATTTCAATAAAGCTTCCCGATCCAAAGCTTTGAGATCCACCTTTAAATACGCGATGCCATCCTCTGCGATCACGATTGCTTCGGCGACTCCGGTGACCCGAGTCATTTCAGTTACCAGATGCTGCGCCTCTTTATCATCAATCGCACCCACGTGTACCAAAAAGCTACTGAGATAACGTGGATTGCGCATACTTGAAATAAGCAATGTCCAGAATATTAACAAAGTTCCGGTCATTAGAAAAACACTACTAATGCCAAAATGCATATGCAACAATCCGCCGACCATACCTCCGCTAAATGCACCAATAAATTGAAAACTGGTGAACACCCCCATGGCCGTACCTTTATAATGCGGCGGCGCAATTTTTACGACGAGCGAGGGCAATGTTGCTTCAAGTGAGTTAAAGCCGATAAAAAACAAAAACAAGCATAAGCCAATAGTGACGGCTGAGTCGAGATTTATAATCAGCAAATACTGGGAAATCGCGGCTATTATTACTGCGCTAGTCATTACCTGTTTCATACGACGTTTGTTCTCGGCAACTATCACCAAGGGTACCATTATAATCATGGCTAACAACATGACTGGCAAATACACCCACCAATGATCACTACTGGGCAATTGTGCAATATCGCGTAAAGCGATGGGAGTAACGACGAACATGGCCGTTAAAGCCATATGTAACATGAACACACCAACATTGGTACGCATCAATTCTGGATTAAGAAAAACCGATTTGAATTGTGCGGGAACAGGTTCCGTATCCCGGTGAAAACTTTGTTTAGTTGGCGTTGGAACAACCAAATATAAAACAGCAATCCCTAAGACGGCTAACACCGAGGTCAACCAAAAAATACCATTCACCTGCAGCCATTCATTTAAAATCGGCCCAGCCACCATCGACACTGCAAACGCTAAACCGATGCTCATACCAATGATAGCCATGGCGCGTAAACGATTTTCTTCGCGGGTCAAATCTGCGGTCAAAGCCATAATCGCGGCTGCAATCGCTCCTGAGCCTTGTAAAGCTCGACCAATAATAACGCCCCAAATATCATCAGCCATAGCAGCAAACACACTACCCGCCGCAAAAATCAACAAACCAGCCGCTATTACAGGCTTGCGTCCAATACGGTCGCTAAGCATGCCAAAAGGAATTTGGAAAATCGCTTGAGTTAAGCCATAGATACCAATCGCTACTCCAACCAACGCGGGTGTCACGCCCTCAAGCCCTTCCGCATAAAGCGCAAACACAGGCAGAATCATGAATAAACCCAACATTCTAAGGGAATAAATGCTGGCTAGAGAAAAAGTGGCGCGAGTTTCGAGTGGAGACATGCCATTTACTTGCTGCATGGTCGTCAGATGTCCTTCATTGAATATTTGTTAAAATGCGTTTTGCTTCTTAGTGGCGAAAGGACGTATATTATCAGGTTCGTTCTGATTGCTGGAAGTATTATGGACACAATTCGCATCCGCGGCGCCCGTACACATAATTTAAAGAATATTGACGTTGAATTACCCCGAGATAAGCTTATCGTTTTTACGGGCTTATCTGGATCAGGCAAATCCTCCTTGGCATTTGACACTATTTATGCTGAAGGCCAACGCCGTTATGTAGAATCCTTGTCAAGTTATGCACGACAATTCCTTTCAGTCATGGAAAAACCGGATATTGATCATATTGAAGGTTTATCGCCTGCAATCTCCATTGAGCAAAAATCGACTTCGCATAATCCGCGCTCAACTGTAGGAACAATAACTGAAATATACGATTATTTGCGCTTATTGTTTGCGCGGGTTGGTGAGCCACGCTGCCCTGATCATGACATTGTCTTGCAAGCACAAACCGTTAGCCAAATGGTCGACACGGTTCTCGCATTAAAAAGTGATGACCGCTATATGTTACTCGCACCGGTGGTGCAAGCGCGTAAGGGCGAGCATTTACAGGTATTAGCTGAACTGCAAGCTCAGGGATTTGTGCGCGTACGCATTGACAATGTGATTTATGAAATTGACGAAACACCTAAGCTCGACAAGAAACAAAAACACACTATTGAAGCTGTGGTAGATCGTTTCAAAATTCGTGATGAATTAAAACAACGCTTGGCAGAATCATTTGAAACTGCACTGCAAATTAGTGATGGCTTAGCCACCGTCTCGAATATGGACGACGAGAAACAAACCTATTTATTTTCCGCAAAATTTGCCTGCCCTCATTGCGGCTTTAGTTTAACCGAGCTTGAACCACGCTTGTTTTCATTTAACAACCCTTCAGGCGCTTGTCCCAGCTGTGACGGTTTAGGCGTCAAACAATTTTTTGACCCAGAGCGTTTAGTTTCCCACCCACAGTTCAGTTTAAACGAAGGTGCGATTCGCAATTGGGATCGGCGCAATAGTTTTTATTCACAACTATTACATTCACTTGCGGAACACTACCATTTTGATTTAGACAAACCTTTTAACAAATTAGCCAAGCGCATACGACAAATCATTTTGTATGGTAGCGGGGACACAGAAATTGAATTCGTTTATTACAATGACAAAGGCAAAGCCTCGGTGCGTTACCACCCATTTGAAGGCATTATTCCCAACATGGAACGACGCTATCGTGAGACCGAATCCAATGCCGTACGTGAAGAATTATCAAAATATTTAAGCAGCCAAGCCTGCCCGGATTGCCAAGGCAGTCGTTTAAATCGCGCCGCCAA
>Ga0224501_10003180_pt1 | contig 12913 bp, 11 predicted proteins | sample SF_Oct11_sed_USG_4_FD_169105 | JGI IMG/M metagenome (GOLD analysis project Ga0224501, IMG submission 169105) | Sediment microbial communities from San Francisco Bay, California, United States - SF_Oct11_sed_USGS_8_1 | ecosystem: Environmental > Aquatic > Marine > Sediment | place: USA... | reverse complement strand
TCGTGTAAAGATAAAACTGCATACATACATGCACATACACGTGCTGCCGTGTTAGTAAACATGAAAACGCAGAGCGAGCTTAAAATAGGAATGAAGGAACAATAAAGTTTAGTCCTTCTTTAGCCTCGTTTATTTAATTTTTTTCTGAACAGCGTTACTTAACCTCAAAGGAAAAAATCAATGTACGCTTTATATTGAGGAATAACAATGTATGATATATTAGTGGAATTGTCGGAATAAATTTGAAGGGATAACATCATCATCTTTGTCTCAGAGATCCAATAGGTTCTCCACGACATTGAATGTATAGACACAAACCATATTATGCTATAATAGTTGTTATTTATTTAAATTAAATTTTGTTTCAAGAACTGATACGATATCATATAAATGTGCCTGTACCCTACTGAAAATACCTTGTGAAAGATTTCACACTGTTATAATGCGTCTCACAATTGATAGCATACAGAAATGTGCCCTGTTGTGGGTTGGCTACCCATTGCGAACAATTTCGCTCTGTTATAATGCATGTCAGTTAAGATTTTCACAGTACTTTTACTTTAACAAACTAGCCCACAACTGGTGAGATATTACATGAATGCACTTGTATGACGGGCTGGCGACTTGTAAGGGAACCTTTCGCACTGTTATAATTCAGACCAGTCAAGATGTCCACAATATTTTTATTTCTGTTTTGTAGTTCTGGTTTGGCACGAGCCCATTTTGAGAAGCAGCCTCCTAACAATCTACGCAAGAGCAACTTCTTCCATTTTGTTCTCGCGTTGTATGACATCCACGGTCAACCGGTAGAGGTAGAGAGGACAGCGTTTGTTGATTTTGTCGAAAAGGATAAGGTAGTTGTAAGTGTCGCTTTACACTGCTTCTCACACAGCTGCCTTCACATGTCTGGTCACACTCCACGTGACCATGTTGTTCTTCCGAGCCAACCAATATGACAGTGCTTTATATATGTGCCTTAGCACTGCTAAATACTAACCATTCTCACCACGGATAAATTGAGTTCACTTGATATGTGATTCGTTTTGTTAGGAGCAGGAAACAGTTAAAACGAACAATGGCATCCACTACAGAGTTCAACTCCTTTATGCCAATGGTGAGTTATTTTTATATCACTCAAGCTGTCCTCAGGTTAGGGGTCACTGACAGCAGATTTCATTTATTTCCGGCCATTGCCCCGACATTGCCAAAGGGCAACAAAAATATAAAGTCCCTGTGTATATCACTCAGTGAGGACGGTGAGAATCATCATCCGCAGAAGCATTATCCGCAACGACAGGTCACCCGCTTCCTCATGTCTCCATTATGCACAGGGGCACCTGTTCCACCATGTTTAGTTACGCCAAGGGCCACCTGCCCTGTTCTGACATGGTTTATATTGCAGGCATCCGACAAGAAGAAGACTTATATGTCAGACTCATCGACTCTGTCACTAAACAGGTTAGTGCTCAGCGTATCACTCCGATCACCGGAACTAAAAACAGGAAATTTTCAATATGAATTTTGTTCACTCAGTAATCGCTTCTGGGTTTGTGTCAACACGTGTGTACTTTTCTTTACGCACCGGTGAAGGCACAAATATTTTCAGTCCCTCTAGAATTGAATATTTTCACACAATTTTACACACAATCTCCCTAAATCCCTTAAGATGTGTTTTACTATGGAGTGGTAATTCATTCGTTTTCTGCCGTTTGACATTGTTAAATGTCCCCCTGTGATTTGAGTTCAGCGTATGGATTAACTAGCTTCCAATGCATTTCTATAAGGAATAACTACACCGTGTGTTACTATATAGATAGATTTAACCGAATATTCTGGTATAAATTATAAATAATGAAGATAATGTTGCTTTATAGCCGATCATATATGAAGGTCAGGATAAGAACCCTGAGATGTGTCGGGTACTGTTGACACATGAGATCATGTGCAGGTGAGTTACCAAACCCGCTGTCGATACTCAGTTTAATATTAGCAGCCTCCTGCAGGTCCCTGAGAGACAAACCGACGGCATATGTTTTTTAACGCGTCATCCTCATGCCCAATATATCCAGCGCAATTTCAAAATAATTTGTTAGTGAAACGCAGGACGATAAAAATACATGCAGCAAATAATTTAAATAAAATGACCTTGTCCAGTTTAGAGGTCGTGTAAATTAGTTGAGGATGGTGGTACTTCCGCTTTCCTATTAACCGTTGATATTCTCGGCCGAACCTCCCGTCAGCTCAATAACCAACGCTACGCTGACTCAATAAGAATATTTTTTATTGTCGTATTATTATGTCAAACTTCTCCCAGGAGAGACTTTCTCTCTCTTCAGTTTATTCAAACAAGATGTTAGGAATATTTGTACACACATAACTCTGAATGATATGAATGTGTTACCAATTCCCAATGCGTGGCCTCTCCATTTGTAAGCAAATGTTTGATCTAGCAATACTTTCCACCCATGGGGGTTCTCTAGACACCATATATTGTATCAAACATCCTCTCCCTGTCTATAATAAATAAAAATTCGCTTCATTTGCTCTGTAGAGTAATTTCCTGATATTAATGTTTAGTTTTTATCTTTTCAGCCGGTGCTGCGATAAGAAAAGCTGTGGCAATCGGAATGAGACACCCAGTGACCCAGTGGTCATTGACAGGTCAGTTCTTATCAAATTTGTTTCTTCTTCATTTCCCTTCATCATCATTAACGCGGAGCAATCGTTATAATTTTTTCCTGAATTTTCCTCTAAGAAATAATGATAACCTATTTTTCTTTTCAACTGTTTGTCCCTTGAAATAAGATTGCAGCTTTAACTGGGTTCCATAAAGTGAACGAATAAATGGGCTGGATATCACTATCTGTGCACTAAAAGATGAAAATTAATTAGTCTTAGAAACGGGGCCGCCATACAAACATGACCCAATGCTATTTATAGAAACAATGCGGATATTTTTAGATTCATTAGTTATTACGGGCTGGGTTAATTCTATTTAAGTTTGGATGATGAGCTCGCACCCGCTACATTAAATTATAAGAAGCATCACCCCACAAAGTAAACTCTCAATGGCCCAAAAGCTGCGTGTATCATTCCTAACCTCATGTATGAGTTGGGTTCTTAATTCTCACGTCTAGAAGCTTTAAATGCATTAGTATCAACAACTTAATGTATCAACGCACAGAGGGGGGTTGGTAGAAACTTTGCTGGGTGGATCCTATAGGACAAAATACTGTGCGGCGGCGACCACCAATAAATTTACTTCACTCTCAATAGCCTAATCCTTCTACCAGGGGCAAGAAAGGATTACAACCGTAATATAATGTTTTAAATTTGTGACAATGCACCATATGTTTACTTATTAATGAATATCTTAACTGATACAAATCATAAGCATTGACTCCTTTTGTTCGTGCGTGGTTATTTGTAAGAGGAGACCTGTAATCACCTACCCGTAGCAGATGGGACGTTGGCATAAGTGTGCCGAGCGGTATTGTTATTAACCCATGGATTACACACATCAGTAGCTTCTGTCTATCGGTATTATTATACTGGGGCGGCGTATTGCCTACCAGACTCATGGCAGATGTATGCTAGCATAATAAATCATGTCTACCTCAGTCACCACCGCGCTGATCACAAAAAACAAAACTAATAGTTTTCCTAACCAATATATGTAGATTTTATCTGTCCTTAGCAGCTGCGCTGTACGCAAGCCAGCAAGCTTTAACTGGCCAATAGAATCACGAGGAAGAATGGTTCCAGCTCACTGCGTACCATCTCTTTGTGTAGCCTTTGCACCTGTACTGCTTGTCAAAGATAATGATTAGGTCTTATTTATAACAAAACATTTGCTTTGTCTGTTTTTTTTGTATCATAATGATGATGGTTGGATTGCCCCTGTACTGCGTTAAAATACCTTCTGCTTAAAAGCTGCTGCCCCTTTATATAGGAAAATAGGTGTTCCACAATACTAATGTAGGTTCAATGAAACAGACAGCTCAATCTGTGCACCTGATCTTTCTGGGTAGAGTATATGAAAGCTTACTGGGGTTTTAGTGTAAAGAGCTCATCTTCACTAACAGGACTCTCGGTTTGAACTCTAATCACTATCCATTGAGGCGCACTACCGACCTTAGATAGCTCCGCAAATCCCGCAAATCTATATGGTTGCATTGTCAAACATACAATATTTTTATACATATTTCCATAATAATAATAATAATAATAATAATAATAATAATAATGATAATAATAATAATGATAACTCAGTATTTGTTTTATAATTGAAAAAAAACTTTTGAAAAATCTGATCAGTAAATTAACCAGCTCTCAGCCGATTAGTTAAGATTCTAAATGGACTGTACTATTAAAAGAAAATGAAAAAATATAACATGTACATGTATCATGATAAAAATTAATGTGAGGTTTAATTTCTGAAGACTTTGATTAACTAGTACAGGTCTGTTTGGTGAGTCTAACATCCATTCTCTGCTGTGACTACTGAAATCGATTATCATAAATTTAATTATTTGCCCATATGTCTCGTGGGACCAGGATTGTACATGGTGAACCAGCCATGCTTGATATATAACTATTGAATATTTCATAGACTACCTGAGCTTTACAAACGATCCTCTATTATGGCACACTGAATGCGTGGCTTCTAAATTAATCAGCAGTTTAGCTCGCCAAAGCAAAAAACAACTATGACTCAGCCGCAGTGCCACCCCACCGCAGATTCATACGAGTCAGCTCGCAGGCACTGCTGAACTGTCAGAATCCGCGCTGTCGCTGGTTTCCTTAGCTGTGTAAAAATACCTGTGGAATATCCTCAGAGAATTCCGGAATGTGTGACTTATTAGGTAAAGTGGCCACAGAGGACCTTCTGCTATCACCAAGGGACTTTCACTTCCCCATCCCTCTACTCATCTACTCTGTACTATCCATACACAGAGCTATAATTCAATTTACACATTTCAGACTAACCCCAATCGGATTACAGCCCTTGATTATCAAAAAGCCATTGATATGGGCCATGCACTGCCTGACCACCATCTGGTTGTTAATACCTCTGATTGTCCTTCTGGTCGGCTAAATCTAGTTTGCAGTTTAGCAAATTGCTGAAAAGGGGACAATGGTTAGTAATTACTGTGTCAGTTTGTTCACTATCAAATGGGATCTCAGCTAATAATGGATTCTATAAAAAAAAGCATGGACAGCTCTGAATTCTTATTGTGTTGCCTTGGATAAAATATTACAGCCAAGTAATGATCCTTGGGCTGTACTCATGACATATACATGTATTCTAATAACTGATTGGTATACATACCGCTAATTGAAACCAATTATATTACGTATATTCCAAAAATACTCCAATTTTTAGAAAGTTAAATGAATGCAGAGTTCTTAGATGTAACAACTGGTGAATATACTACCTTATTGTACCATACATACATGCATCCGGAATAGGAGTTTGTACTCCAAGGAACAGTTCACATTTTATTATAATCCACACTCAGTCATCATTATTCTTCTTCGTTGCAGATTCTTTCTCAAGTTCTTTATGAAATGTAATCAAAACTGTTTGAAGAATGCTGGTAACCCCAGAGACATGAGAAGATTCCAGGTAGGACACCGTACACCCATCTCTCGTGCTCATGGCAAGCGTCGCCATTCATATTGCTTACAATGAACCATGATTTATTTGGGCACTCATCAAATAAATCCAAAGGTTTTCTCTCTGAAACTGATAACAGAGAGATGACTTTGACTTTTAAGCGCCTCCATGGGATAAGGAGCTCAGTATTCGTAACTCACGCCGAGTATCGATAGTTGGGCTGCCACTGATGTTCAGTAACTTAGTATCAGAAGCAGCAGACTCACTAAAAGGTACACAGTAGTAGATTGGATGACGCGCATTATGGCTTGTGTAGCTCAATTAGAATGGATGGCTGATAGAATTTATATAAAGGTCATTAGATAAGCCCTGGGGGACGATATACACAAGTATAGACCCAAGTCCATTTCGGTGAACGCACGATTTCCGGAGATGAGTGATAATCGAGCTTTAGTCTCACTAAACCACCATCAGAAGAAAACAGAGTGATATCCCCATACACTCTGGGCCTGGGAATCTACAGTATCTGTAGCGGTTATTTTTTACCCTGCCGAAATCATATTAACATTGGTCACTTGATACAGTATTAGCAATAGCAGTCACCGTGTCAAACCCCAGTCACATGGACAGAGAACTCTGCTCACACTACTAGCTGCAGGGTTCACCATGCCATATGAACAGAAGGCACGTTATACTTGCACTACATATGAGCTGTTTTGTCTATAATCCAGTGACAACTTACCAGGCTTAGTCATACTGTCTTTAGGCGGAATCCCTTGCACAATGCGCTGATACTGACAGTGCATGTCCATCTCACACAGTTGCCCTCTTTACACGCAGGTCGTGTGTATTGATTGTATGTTTGTTTGTAGGTAGCAGTTTCTAGTACAATCTGCGTGGATGGACCTCTTCTAACACTCTCTGATAATATGTTTGTGCATAACAATTCCAAACATGGCCGGAAGGCACGCAGGATGGACCCTACCGAAGGAGGTAAAGGAGTATTTCTCATTTGTGAAATATTCTCAGCAATCACAGTCCTGAGAAGCTTCTAGAACCAAAAGGTTTAAGAAGTGCATTATTATAAGAGTAAAATGCGATGGTTGGAAAGCTTCATTGCATGACTCACCCCATTGTATGCCTTGTATTATGATAAACACACCATGCCCACTTGTTGCTGACAGCCAGAAGTTTACTGTTCCTTCAATGCAAAAAGTAGCGCGAGTTACCACTCCTATGGGAAAACCGTGAGCATAATTTTCTAGAGAACCTTGCAACTCACTTTGGTAGCAAGCACATGAAATGATTCTAGCCAAATCGGGATCATCCCAAGGCACAAGTGTTTTCTTTGACATCCAGTGCATTGTATGAGTGCGTTTTCTCACTGACTGCGTTATGTGAGACTATCCAATGATGAGTGTAACACCACTTTGAGAGCTCTCGCGTGCTAGGAGGCAGGGAGTTACCCTCCCATTGTGTACCCCACCCTAAATGTACCTAATTTGGGTTGGTTTCGTATAATTGGTAGTGCACTATAATTTTTCCTCATTATGGCCATTACTAATCTCCTTATTGAGTTATGCTGACATAATTGTTCCACAATTAAATTAATATTGACTTGAATTATGACAAGACTTCTGTCAAAATATTACGCTCGGGCAGTACGATTTAGTACGTTTATACGATACCCAAATTTACCCCGGAATATTTGCAACATAAAATGCAAAACTAAAGTACTGTGGATTCAAATGAGGACAAACACAGATGTTTTAATTTATCCACATATTAAATCTTTGTTTGACCTTGAAGTATGTTTTGATGATGTTATTTTGTTGGCAGCCGCTCCTTGTATTAAGGCGATATGTCCGAGTGAAGGATGGACTAGTGGTGGAACCACCGTGATGATCATTGGGGATAATTTCTTTGAAGGACTTCAGGTCGTCTTTGGCACCATGACAGTTTGGAGTGAGGTAAGCACATGTTACACAGAAACACGCCAGCGATCGATAATGTTCGCCGAATATGCTAAATTCTCGGTAAATAGATATTTTAACTACGTATTTGAATGATAAGGGGAGTTTAACTGTTTATCCCGCATACCTATGGGAGTTGTGAATTAAATAATATGACTAAAAGCCTGGAAATGTTTGCATGGTATCTAAGTGAGTGTCGTCTCCCCTTGGTCTAAATTAACATTTACATGTTTTCTTGGTTATACTACACGATTAGCTGTTGATGCACTCAGGGCCTTCTGGTATTACCTGGCGTTTTTATTCTCTGTCCATGGTAAATCGAGCGGGCTAAGATGGAAAAATACAGATTGGGTGGTGGCCCCATGGGAAAACTAGTTGGTACTTCTTAAGATATTTCCATAACTTAACATATCCAATCGGCGTACCTACCTCTGCAATACTCGCTTGACGTGTTCTTTGTTCCGTTGTTGGTTTTCGGTCCAATGTGAGCGAACTGGGGCCCACCTGTCCCAACTACCTGACCGAGAACTGCAGCATCATGCTTCACTTTAGCCACAATCACCAACATTCCTCGGGCTGCCTTTACCAAGCATTTACTTTTATCTTTCAACAAGCCACTACTACATATTTCCAGATTATTTTTAAATATTTTAGCCGCTAGCATTAATTATTACTATAACCATTGAACCTGTAAAAGCTCGCGCTGAAACTATGGATGCCATAATGACGTTGCTGTTGCTCTTGCATGGAAAGGTTTCCACAACTGTGAATTCGCATTGACCTATCCCGCTTGTGGTATTCTTTCGCTGTCCATGAATAATTTTGGGTTTTCTCTGTAGCTGATAACTCATCACGCGATGAGAGTGATGGCACCACCGCGTCACATTCCTGGAGTAGTAGAGGTGACTCTCTCCTACCGTAATAAACAGTTCTGCACGGGAGCTCCAGGACGATTTGTCTATACAGGTATAATAAAAACAATAATTATTATTTTATACTTGGGCACAGCATTTCTATTTAAATGCTCTCCTTAGCTTAAGGCTTGTTGGAGGGCTAGGAGCTAAGATTAAAGGGAGGAGAACGTATTCACAATGGGACTACGATGGCCGGTTGCAAGCCTAGCACTCTACCACTGGGCTATCCCACTATCAATAGTTCCAGAGTTTAAGTTATACCGATGTAGATAGCAAGGTCTGAGTTTTCCCAGTCTTCTCATTTCACATGCACAGTAATTACAGTGAGCCATTGAAACATATCTGATGTGTGGGATAGTGTAGACAATTGACAGGATACTGTTGCAGTATACTAAGGATAGAAGTTTTTCCCTGGTAATCTTCTGTATGAATCGGTATCTCATTTTTCTCTGAAAGAAGGGCGATATTTTGTTAGTTCAGAGTGACTTCTCTCATATTCATTGCAGCATTGGCTGAACCGACTATAGATTATGGCTTTCAGAGGCTAGTAAAGCTTATTCCACACTACCCTGGTGATCCTGAACGACTCCCAAAGGTCAGTTGAGTACTACACCCTTCTGCCCGATTCATTTACAGACCAGTCAGTGACACAGGACCAGCCAGGCACAACAATATGACGTGAGCTAATCAATTCAAAGGACATCTCAGTATAGCAATATTATATTCTCTGAGATGAAGGTTTTAATAAATAGAACTACTGTTAAGATAATTTTCTATTTCATTCAGTTTTAGCATCTGTTGAGTTGACATTCCTTTCACATAGAGGCCTTTGAACTTGACTGTGTGTTTGACGGGTGTTTGCAGGAGATAGTATTGAAGAGAGCGGCTGATTTGGCTGAAGCTGTGTATAGTATGCCGGGGAACAGAAATGGTTTGCCCCAGTCACGGTCACCACCTATGAATCACTCATCAATGGCTAACTATAATGGTTACTCTAGTCAGCTAGCGGTCAGCGTGCATGAGCCGGTCAGCAATGGACAGTGGAAAGAAGGTAAGTTAAATCATTTGGGATACTGTAGACAATGGACAGAACAGCGATTTCTGTTTATTTTTGATTTTCCTTTTTCATGGAAAATATTATTAATCTAATTGGATATTTTCTGTATGGCAGAGAAAGTTACGCCATGACTGGTCTTTTAACATCACATAACGAAATGAAAAAGGTCATGGTGCCTATTTACTAAGCCACATCTCCAACCCTCGGTGGCAGTCATATCTCCAACCCTCGGTGGCAGCCACATCTCCAACCCTTGGTGGCAGCCACATCTCCAACCCTTGGTGGCGGTATGTCTGTAAGCCACATCTACTGCTCCCAGCCCATAAATCTCATATCATTGCCCGTTTGGTGATGCTTTATCTGCATACATGCGCTATTTGATCCTGATGAAGCCTTGTATGAATTAATTCAAGCTGCGGGTGTCACAGAAACTCGCATGGGTTAGAACCAACGCGCGTGCACAGATCATGTGTAAACTCCCAGTGGTCTGTGAGCTAGGCGCCTGCAGTAAAATAAAGAAGCTGCCTATCCACGCTGACTCGCTGCCTGAGTGTCTACTCCATTGTCCCCTGTGGTGAATGAGTTTTTGACACGCAGCCTGTCAGATCAGACGATATGTTTTAAATACATTATTAAAAATATGACATGCCATTCGTACTCAGTACTTCTTCATGGAAACTAGACAATACAATGTGGGTTTAATTAAATTACTGTGAGTCTTACAGAACATGTTAATGTTAAGATTAACTATAATAAAAAAATACTTAATTTATGTGTATGTAGCCACAATTTTTAACAACAAATATTTGATACTATTCAGTTATTCATTCCCGGATCCAAATGTTTAATATGGATGTTTATTTTCCATGTTTAGCTGGGTACGATGTGCGATCCAGTGGACAGATGTCACCATCCTCACGAGCGTATGGTTCCCACGGTGGTTACGGGTCTTACTCTAACTATAGTGGTATGTCAGCTACATCACACGCCACTACAGATTACACACAAGGTGAGCTGACCATCATATACTCAACCCCTGCCTGTACAGCTTGCTACAACTGCTTTCGTCATATGAGGCACTGCGTCTATAGAGGAGCGAAAGGCTCTGCGTCTATAGAGGGGTGAAAGGCTGTGCGTCTATAGAGGAGTGAAAGGCTCTGCCTTTATAGAGGGGTGAAAGGCTCTGCGTCTATAGAGGGGTGAAAGGCTCTGCGCATTGGGATTCCCTTGCTGGGATAGCTGAAGTAAAAATAGTTTCTAAAAATGTTTAATGATGGTGCAATGATGTTAAGTTTAGAAACTTCTAACAGAAGATCTGAAGCTGTTGTTATAGGAGAAAATTTTTGAGTTAGTTTATCCGCAAAAACTGATGACCCAGTAAAAGGTTTTTGGAGAGCTGAGAATCTCCCATGAAGATTACTGAAATAGGAAGAGTTACAACTTGTTAGAAATTCAGAACTCAGGCATTTTTGATTATACTTTTATCTTCAACAGGAAAATTCTAATTCAAAACTAGGGAGCTTAACACTTTTGAGTGAGTTTAACAAACTGTCATAATTGCCTGAAAAAATGAAAAAACGTTCATGACTTCTGTGATTAGAGGTTGTGAACTAAATGATCTCGATTTGACCCTCCCTTTAACCAACATTCACAGGGAGGAAAAACAATGAGTCAGTCGTTTCACAGATCATTGACCTGACTGAGCATTAATGGCTGACATGTTTGAGTTAGTATGCTTATCAGCATAATGCGAACCTCAAAGCCTATACTCAGGGGACATGAAATAATAATGTGTTAGTATTCCTGGTATATATGTGCCGTCGATTATCGCTGACTGCCTAGCTGTATACGAGCTAATCGCTATATTATTTCTTATTTTCGCTTTGTTTGCTCCTTGTTGTTTATTTCTTTGATGTTGTTGTCACATTGTTGTTGAAATGTTGTATTCCGTTGTAGCCACGAAGATGTCATCTTTTAACTCGGCCAGTGATGACTGGTACCTAAGTTTGTGTCGGCCCAAAGAAGTGCCATCTTCACCTTCCAATAGCCATGCTAGTAATGAAGTTAGTATTTCTACCATGTACCTACTTACCTGGTTCATCCTAAGATCTTCTGTTGTTGTCATGTTTTGCTTTTATCAGAACTTTGAGTTCACTGAATGTTGTCTCACACTATTCCTAAATATCATTTACTGCAAGCTTTTTGCTGGGTCGGCATTGGCATTAATTACTGTCAAACACGGCCGAAGAATGGTACGTACGACCATACTAACCAGTCAATGTCTGTGTTTCCAGGGATAGGAGGAATAGTGCCTTCCGCTTTCTCAGGATCAAACCCATTCGGCCTCACAGCGGGTGGTCAGTCATATGGGACAAACATCATTAGCCCCACCAAGTGATGCACCAACGGAGCCACTCCAACGGGAGAACACAACTCCGCATATAACGGGAGGGGGTTACGTGGGAGACAACTCCGCGTATAAAGGGCTATCTCCGGTGATTCTGAGCGAGAGCACATAAATCCGCTTTGAACAAACCGCGGCAGTAGAAGACAACTCCTCAAAGTGGGTCAAATGATCAAATCACCACGTGGTGCTGATCACAGAAGTCACATTTTTCTAGAATCTCTAGCCATGTATCTTACGTTGTATTATATTAGCTATACTATGTTTGCCAGCTTATCTCATTGCCACACAGTTTTATTTTTAAGATTTTTGGGGAATTTGCTGTCTTGCCATTCCAGTACTCATTATTTATCCATGACTATTTATTATCCATGACATCAAAAGCATTGCCATTACAAGACATACCATTACACCATGACAACTCTCATTGCTTTGTTTAAAGTCTTTACATTTTCTTTTGATGAATTTATCTTATTTTCTAATATAATTAATTATATCTATTTATTGCTGTTGTATGTGGGCAAGCACTATGTACCTGCAATGTACTCATCTCATACTGAGCATAATGTTTTATGACCACTGCTGCAATGGTTTTATTTTATTTCAATAACTTATTTATTGTAAAATAATTATTCTCAAGTTCTATAAGGTGTCATGGTACAATAAAAGTTTACACACAGATAATTCGCAATTGGCCCATAGCCAGAATCTCACCTCGTTGTACCTGTAAACAACGCTAAAGGCCTGAAAACACGGCATATCAACTACACATTCCTCTGCGCAGCAACTAATGTTTGATTTGTTTTGGCTTCATCCCAGAACATATGAAGTCTGCGTATGGCATTATCCTATAAATTGTAAATAGCTTTCCCTGAGTAGAGAACTATACCTGTGTCTGTGATTTAACTGAGTCACCCAGAATCTGGGGGGGGGGAGGCGACGGAG
>Ga0224501_10003179_pt1 | contig 12913 bp, 11 predicted proteins | sample SF_Oct11_sed_USG_4_FD_169105 | JGI IMG/M metagenome (GOLD analysis project Ga0224501, IMG submission 169105) | Sediment microbial communities from San Francisco Bay, California, United States - SF_Oct11_sed_USGS_8_1 | ecosystem: Environmental > Aquatic > Marine > Sediment | place: USA... | reverse complement strand
AGTTTGCTTTTTTTGTTGAGGCTGGAAAAACGCCCCAGCAACTTGTGAAAGAAGCACTTGAAATGATTCCTAGAGAAAAGGCTATTGGGTTAATAATGAATAAAAGTGAGGGAATATCTAGTCGTGGTGGCTATTATTATGGCTATTATAGTGCCGAGAAATAGAATACACAACGAGCACATAAAAAATGGTAACTCAGAATGCTTTGACTGTTGATGTAGAGGACTATTTTCATGTTTCTGCATTCGCGAAAAGTATCAAAACCCAGGATTGGGAAAAGCATCCTCTAAGGGTAGAAAACAACACTCGAAGATTGCTGGATCTATTTGATAGCTATGACACAAAAGCAACCTTTTTTGTTCTGGGATGGGTGGCTGAACGCGTACCAGATCTGATTAAAGATATTGCAGATAGAGGGCATGAAGTTGCCTGTCATGGCTTCAGTCATCAACTGGTATACAGTCAGAGTCCGAAGATATTTCGAGAAGAAACATTCCGTTCGAAGCATTTGCTCGAGGACATAGTGCAAACCCCAGTACGCGGGTATCGTGCTGCAAGTTATTCAATTACAGACAAATCACGCTGGGCACTGGATATTCTTGTAGAGGCGGGATTTGAATATGATTCCAGTATATTTCCAGTAAGACATGACCGCTATGGTATTCCAGATGCACATGAGCATCCTCACATTATAAAAACACCAAATGACAATTCATTAGTCGAGTTTCCGCTATCAACGGCAAAGCTATTTAAGTATCGACTGCCAGTAGCAGGTGGCGGGTATTTTCGTCTATATCCATATGCAGTTACGCATGCAGGCTTGGCTCAAATAAATCGCAGGCAGCAACCATTTATATTTTACCTGCATCCATGGGAAATAGATCCTGAGCAGCCGAAAATATCAGCAAGCTGGTTATCACGTTTTCGACATTATAATAATCTTGATAAGTGCGAAGGCAGGCTATGCCGGCTTTTATCGGATTTTAAATTCACCACAGCAGAAAATGTCTTAGTATCGCTTAGCCTAATATCAGCAATGAGTAGTAAAACTAGTAATTAGCTGGAATGACTCATGCATGATTACCACGTCGAAACTATCAAATTAAAAAGCATTGAAGATATAAAGGAGGATTGGCTAAATCTTCAGGAACGTGCTAATTGCTCGTATTTTCAGTCATGGGGCTGGATTGGCACATGGCTAAAAATAGTTGCCAATGATCTAACTCCGATCCTGATCAAAATAATCTCAGATGACGTAACAGTTGGAATGGGTGTATTTGTAAGTAAAAATATAAAACGACACCAGGTGATTAAGTCAGAAGCAGTCTATTTAAATGAGTGCCCATTTAATGGGCGAAATATGGTCATTGAATACAATGGGCTGCTGCTAGCTAAAGGCCATGAACAGGAAGCATGTGCAAAGACAATACAGTCTTTGTATGATAATTTTGAAAAAAATGAAGAGTTTGTTTTTAGCGCAATTACAGAGGAGGGTTATCAGCAGCTAAGGAAAAACAATAATGACAATTACGGAAAGTTAAAACTATTAGAGAGATCTATGACATGGTCAGTGGATCTTGGTAAAATTAATAGCAAAGTGGATGGATATTTAAGCTGCTTAAGTAAAAATAGAAGGGCACAGATACGGCGATCTATAAAAGTATATGAAGAGAAAAGTGCGCTTGTATTAGTAGAGGCAAAAAACAAGGATGAGGCTCTATTGTATTTTGATCGATTAAAGGAGCTGCATACAGAGCGATGGAAAATTAGAAAAAAAAAGGGGTCGTTTGCAAATCCTATTTGGGAGAATTTTCACAGGACACTGATTGAATCAAGATTTGAAGAAGGTGAAATACAGCTGATTAAGGTGGGTAACAAGGAAGGTGCGATAGGGTATCTATATAATTTTATATGGCGTAAACATGTTTATGTATTGCAGACTGGATTTAAGATGAGTGATGATAAATGCCTTATGCCTGGATATGTGACACATGTATATGCGATCGCGCACAATAAAGAAAAAGGTATGGATATTTATGATCTAATGCACGGAGATGCGCTATATAAAAGAATACTTTGTAATAAGATTGAGGTCCTTTATTGGGCTGCATTGCAAAGAAAGAGATTAAAATTTTTTCTTGAGGATTTGGCGCGCACAACAATTAGAAAAGCACGAGGTATATAAAGTGCTAGCTTCTGATCTTGGCGTGCTCTATCCAGCTACAGTACTGCATGAAATCCATCATGTTGTCAGGTAACTCAAATCTGGGTAAACAAAAAGCCTGATCAGGGCTGAGATTAGATGTATTAACGTAGCCATGTATGGTGGTTACTGCGCCAAGAAAGCCCTCGTTTTTAAGAATTTGTATTTCGCGGGGGCCAAAATCCAGTACACGTCCAGTTGGATAACAGAATACTTTAATCGGGTTAGATAACTCAGTTTTTAATCTCGACCATGAGGTAGTAATCTCATTTTCAGCAGATTTTTTGTCCAGTTTTGAGAGAATGCGGTGCGTCATTGAGTGCGGTGCAAATCTGATACCCTTACTTTCATATTCGCGCACCATGTCCCAGTTGAGTGCTAGATACTCATCGGGTGCAGATTCTGGAACCTGTATGCCTGCAGTGTCAGCAAGTAGGCTAATAAAATCAGGAATTAAAGATGCATCCATTTCTTTGATGGTGTTTCTAATAATTTCTCTGGCGCTACGATGGCTGTCGTTCTTGTTAAGTGTGATAGATACTTGCTCATCATCAAAAAGCATAGACAAGTGAGTTTTACGAGTATTATTGATAATGAATGAGATTTTTGTATCCCATGGCCAGAGTTCGTTGTCGAGAAAGCCGACAATGACAAAAAAAGTAAGTGGGCAGTTGAATTCAATGAAAATAGGGATGGCTGTGTTGCCCTGCTCGATAAAGCCATCATCCATAGTAAAGCAAACCGACTTTTCTGGAAGAGGTGTATTGCTATTCACTGAGCGTATTACTTCATCAAGTGATACAAATGTATATCCATTTTTAACCAGATAATTCAGGCAGTGGCGTAGATGCTCTGGTGAAACGCCACTACTAGATTGCCCATCGACAATAAGGCGATGAATCATAAATATAGGCGTGCCCTGATGAAAAAACTTTGTGGCGACTGAAGATACTGGTGCGCTGGCAAGAAGCGGGACAAATAATTTTTTCAGATAATTTTTCATATTAAATCAAGCTTCTTTTGAATCAGGCCTTAGGGTATATTTTGCACAATGATGCGACTAAGCAGCCTGCTAAGAAAAACAGGCATTTTTGTCCAGATATGTATTATAAATCGGTATTTAGGATTAGAAGGATTGAGTGAAGGTAATTCGCTGCCCTTGCTTAACCAGTAATGCCAGTATAGTTGTTTGGGTTCTGCTCCCCACTGCTGTTTAAATCGGTAAGTTCCAGCATCTATACTGGATCTGCCAAAATCGAAGTATTTATATCCATATTTGATAGAGAGTTTTAAGGCTGTCCAGTATAGCAGCATATTTATACTGTGCCGGTTTGCGCTACGTATAGTTGAAGCGAGTGGGATTTCAATGGTGTCATCATGTCCTAGTAAAAAGGCGGCTGAAACAGGTTTGTTGTTCAACCGTACAGTAATTACCCAGCTACTGTCTGGAAATTGTTCAATGATATTTTCAATGAGCTGTTTGCTGTGAGCAGGCGAGCCAAGGTCTCGCATGTTCTGAGTGTACACCTGATAAAAATCATCGAGATATTCTCTGCCGCCAATAAATATCTGCGGGCTGTGTTGCAGTGGACGCTTTATTTGTGCGCGCAATTTTGGCGTAAAACTATCCCAGAGCATATCATCAGACTCAGGCAATGACAGTATCATATTGACCTTGTGTGATTGAACTGGCATCCCGTTACGTGCTGCATCATCCCTGAGCTCGATATGATTAATATTTCTTAGACTGGCCTCATTAGCAGCTGCCTGCATTAGTTTGTCTTCGATCAATGGGTGGTCAGCGACTGCGCCACCTCGTTGGAAGTAGGGCATGGAGACTAATAAATCACCAAATAGGCGGCTCTTGAGTCTGGTGAGTGGTAGTATACCAACTACATTTTTATTTTTATCCTGTGCAAAATAATAGAGGCTTTCAAGTTTATAGGTTTTGTAAAAAATATCACGCCAGTGGGTTAAGTGATGGATGCAGGCAGCAGGTTGATTAAGAACGTAGCTATTCCAGGCTTCATCTTCATTTTTAAGAAGGGAGACGGTTATATCATTAATATTTATATCAGAAATGCGATAGCGATTGTTGGCTGAATCACTTATAACTATTGAAGAAGGCGAGATAACATCACGGCTGGCAGGAAAGCAATCAATAATCTGATCTTCAATAGATCTCAGGCTGGATTCTATACTTTTGCGTTCGATACTTAGCGCCTGCATGGACTGAATAAGGTCGATAGCAGGTAGATTGTTTTTTTTAGCCTCACCAATTTTCTTCGAAGTAATTTTTATCTTATCGATAGCATCATTCAGGTTGGCTTTTAATAGACGAGATTTATTACAGAGATCGCTCAGTTGATTCTTATCATCAGTGCTGGCATCTGGGTAAGCCGTAGAAAATTCTGCCAGTGGATCTGACAAAATTTGTTTTCTCTGTGTTTGAGACTTATGCGCCATTATTCTCTTATAGCCAGCCAGAGATCCGCGCAAGAAATGCTATCTTATCTTTTGCAATGTCTTCATGAATGCCTATGCGATGCAGTAAATAGCTATCAGATTTAGTAGAATTCCAGCCAGACTGAGTAGAGACAGCGCCCTCATAGTTTTTCTGGACAAGTGACTGCGCCTCAGCAGAATAATCCCCATTAGGATAACAAAAGGTCGTGACAGCTAGGCCGGTCTGTTTTTCGATTTTTTGCTTACTGGAGATAATTTCATATTCCAGTGAAGTACTGCTATTCGAGCTGTTAAGACGTATGTGGCTGCAGGTATGGCTGCCAGCGTTGATAAGGCCAGTGCTGGTCATTTCAGATAGCTGTTGCCAGCTGAGCAAGGAAGGTGCGCTATTTTTTGCAGGTAATTGTAAGGCCAATTCAATTTCGTCAATGCGTGCGTGTATTTCCTGATCAGGTAGTATTTTTGCGTTTGCGATTATCTCGCTTAGCTCTTCCTGTGTTGGAGGAATAGTGGTGAACTGGTAGCGAGTAGTTGGTGTCTTTAACCAGTCGAGTTCAGAGAGTGACCATTGATTAGGGTGATGCAGCGCTATGTTTGACATTAATTTCGCAAGACGCTCTGGCCAGAACTGCTTATTGGTGTTGATCATGTCAGCAACCAGAAATATCGTGGCGGGCACATCCAGTTCACGCAGGATCGGAAAGGCAAAATCGTAATTATCAGCCCAGCCGTCATCGAAGGTAATTGCACAGGCTCGTTTTGGCAGTTCAGCGCCGCTATTTTTGCGAGCAAGCCAGTCTGATAGATGAATGAAGTTAATATATTGTTTGAGAGTGGTCAGGTGCATTCTAAGTGTATCAGGCGAAACAATCATGCCGGGCTCCTCGCTTAGTGCGCGTGGGTCATCGCCAGGTAGAATCCTGTGATACATAAGTATCAGCAGTTCAGGCTCATGGGTAGATCTTGTATGTCTGCCATATCGTGCCGCCAGATGCTGAAGTATGCGTTTGATGAAATTTTTGGCGGTTGTGGGCATGATAGTTATATTGATACAGTTGGTATAGGCTAGTCTGCGACTAGTATCTATTGTAATGTGTTAATCCTTGGAACGAAAATACAGATTAATGAAAACCATCCTGCATATCATCGACACTACCGGTCCCGGCGGTGCGGAAACAGTCTTTATCGATATTATTACGCATTTGCCAAAGGATAAATATCGCTCAATTGTCATTATACGCGGTAAAGGCTGGGTCTATGAAGAGCTTTGTCGGCGTGGTGTTAAACCGCTTATTCTGGATGCAAAAGGATCATTTAACTGGCGCTATCTTAAATCACTGGTTGGCTTGATATGGCGTGAAAAAGTCGATTTAATCCAGTCGCATTTGTTGGGCTCCAACGTGTACTGCTCTCTGGCAGGACTGATAACGCGAAAACCCGTGGTGGCCACATTTCATGGTGCTGTAGATGTAGGTGAAAAAGAACGTTTAAAGGGCCTGAAGTTTGGCGCTATTAATCTGGGTGCGAGCAGTATCATAGCCGTATCCGATAGCCTTAAGCGTAATATCGTTGAGCGTACGCCATTGAAGAACAGCAAGACTTGTGTGATCTATAACGGTATTAATACCACAGATTTCCGCCGACCTCATTCAGCAGCGATACGCAGGCAGTTTGGTTGGGCGGACAGCGATATTATTATCGGTAGCCTGGGTAATATCCGTAAGGCCAAGGCCTATGACGTTTTATTGCAGGCAGCAGCGCTGTTAAAAGAGCGTATTGGCAATCTCCGTTTTGTTATTGCGGGCCAGGGGAAAGGAAGGCTATATGATGAGTTGCTCAGGTTCAGGGATGAGCTAGAGCTGGGCGAAATTGTACATTTCCTGGGCTTTAATGATGATCCTGCTGAATTTTTGTCCAATCTGGACCTTTTTTTGCTGTCATCAACCTCCGAGGGGTTTTCTATCGCAACCATTCAGGCGATGGCGGCAGGTTTGCCAGTAATTGCTACGCGCAGTGGTGGTCCGGAAGAAATTATTAGCCATAAGGAAAACGGCTGGCTGGTCGAGGCCGGTAGTGCTGCAGAAATAGCGTGTGCTATTGACAGACTAATTATGGATACAGTGTTGCGTAATACGCTGTCTATAAAGGGGCAGGAGCACGCGAAGCAGAGCTTTGATATTCAGGCCATGCTGGATGGGTATCAGAACATTTACGACAGGCTGATGCAGTAGTGCTATAGGCCGGTATTATACTTTGCCAAATAAGTCTTTAAGGTACTGTTTTAATTCCCACCAGAAAGGCCCGAGATCAGATAATCGATTGACTTCATGGCGCGTCCGGAATGGTGTGGGCATCAGAAAATTGAGTATCGCTACAGCTTTATCAATGAATGAAAAATCCTTGTCACGCAGTGTCAGGTAGAGTGAATCCAGGTCGCCCAGTAGCCAGCGCAGGCGCTTGCCGGTTTTATAGGACGGGACAGGAGCAATCTGCTGGCCGCAGGAAACCTGATATAGCAACCATGGAAAATCCACTCCGGCGTCGATAGCCAGTTGCAGTGAGCCCCAGAAGCGTGTGTTGATCTCCATCAGGTAAGGAGTTCCATTTGGCTCAACCCTGAATTCCACCATGGCAATGCCATGCCAGCCGGCATGATCAAGCAGGGCGCGAGTATAAGCCAGTAACTGTGGATTGATGTCGGTACTTTCAGACAGCACACTGACACCACCACGAGGTGGTTTTTCACGCAGGCGTTTATGGGCAAAAAAAGCCAGAGGTTTACCATTATCATAGAGTGCAAAAATGCCTTCACCCTTGCCAGGCACACAATTCTGTAGCATAAACGGGTGCGTATGAAATGCAGTGTCGTTTGCCAGGATGGTTCTGGCTTCAGCTGCGTTGTTGGCAAAACGAACACTAGTGTGTAGCCATTCTTGCTGGTGTAGTAGCCATGATTTGCCAGGCTTGAGTACAAGGGGGTAATCGAGAGTATTTAAGTCAACATTCAGAGTGTCGGGTGAATTTGCGAAGTGGGTATCAGGTACAGGAATATTGAGCGGCTCTGCAAGATGCATCAGGGCATATTTATCAGCCAGGGCATCAACGACCTTAATATCGGCAAAGGGAAGAGCAATACCGGCGAACTGATCACGGTGGATGAGTAATAGATTGCTGGTTAATTCAGTCATAGGGAAAAGGATCTTGATATTTTTCCTCTTGCACAGTTCAATGATGGCAGCAATAAAAAGATCAGGTTGAGTGCGAGGTGACGGATAGGTGATGTATTGACTTGAGTATTTAGATCGGCCAGCCAGGGCGGATGCTGTATCATCTGCGGTTAGCAGTGGTATACCATGTCTTCCCAGCGATCGGGTTGCAGCTAATGCGCTTCGTTGGCATGCATCCAGAATGAGTACAGTGTTCATAATATATAGCGTATTTAGCTGCATCATGGCAGGCCGCTGTCAAAATCCATTTGGATTGATTTAAAAGCGATTCCCTTTACTATCATTAAAGTTTAATTCAATATATCGAGTTTAATCAGATACAATAAGATCGATTATATAGGGAGTTTTCATGTTTGGTATAGTTAAATCTGTAATCCGAAAAATGCTGTTCCAGATGCAGCTGCAATTTGAACGTACAAAGCACTGGTTACGAAAGACTTTTTCAGGATCAAAACAGCCAGATACACAATTGGTAGTATGTGGCTATCCAAGGAGTGGCACATCACTTTTTTATAATATGCTGTCATCATCGCTGACGGATTATCTTTATACTGAAGGTGAAGATTCGTCACTGAATAACATATGGAAAAATGGAAATATAGTGACGAAATCTCCATATGACACAATCAATCTTTCGAAAGGGCGAATTCAAAAATCTAATTACCTGAAAAAGAATATCTACGTGATCATCATCGTCAGGGATTTAAGAGATGTCATAACATCAAAGCATCTGTGGGCACCTGATGATTACATGATTGGTTATGATGATAAAACGCTGGTGATAACTGGACGTTACCCAAATTACAAAAAAGAGTTTAATGGTCCAGGCATTGGTACATATTACAAGGCAATAAAAAATATACTCGAAATGCCGGAATTAAAAGTAATGCTGGTTAACTATGAAGATTTGATAAAAGACCCGGATAGCTGCCAGAAAAAAGTTGGTGATTATTTTGGCATTAACTTCGATGAAAAATTTTCAGATTATCATCTAAGAAAAGAAAAACACGGGCTTCGTTATGAAGGTGATCAGGCACCAATAGATAGTAAGCTGCACAAATCAAGTTCGCTGGTGACTAGCGAATATGTCTGCAGGTGGCGTAAACCAGAGCACTATGAACGCATAAAGTCTGAGTTTGGTGGTAACGATGAATTTATGAAAATTCTGATTGATTATGGTTATGAAAAAGATGCTAACTGGTATGCAGAATTTCTGAATGCAGTACAAAGTAACGCATGAACAGGCCGAGATAATGCAGTTTTGTAATTTCGGGAAAGGGCGGTACGTTTCTTGAGTGTAGGTCATAATACCTATTTTGAGCAGCCTGGATATATCTTAAGCCGCTTTGGCTCTAGGCGCGGCTTCATTCGCACTATTAAGCACTATTTTCTTTATTTACTTGGTAGATATCATGATTATTATGATATCGACTGGCATTCAGTGGAGCGTCTTGTTTTTATATGTAAGGGCAATATCTGTAGAAGTGCGTTCGCAGAAGCGGTCGCTGCATCGATCGGCATAGAAGCTATCTCATGTGGCCTTGATACGATTGAACATGCTCCCGCCAATTCAAATGCTATTGATGAGGCAAAACAACTGGGCTACGACCTGAGCCAGCATCAGACTACCCCTTTTATGTACGTTGTGCTCAGAAAGACAGATCTTATTATTGCCATGGAGCCATGGCAGGCAGAATTTCTCAGAAGACACTTAACAAGAATGCATCAGTACACGCTTCTGGGTTTATGGTCTAAACCGGCTCGACCACACATTCAGGATCCCTACGGAACTTCACATGCTTATTTTAATGGGTGTTTTGGCTATATAGAAAAATCTGTTCGAGAGCTTGTTAAAAGGATTAAAAATGAAGCAGGCGGTTGATATCAAGGATTTATATGCACTAAAAGTTGGCGCCCTATGGTCAGCTTTAAGGGCAGAGCACCTGAGTTTATGGATGCTCTGCATGTATTTTTTCTTTGAATATGTAAGACCGCAATCGATTTATCCTGAGCTCGATATTTTACCGTGGGCACAGTTGTTTCTAATTGCATCAATACTCGCTGCTTTCTCTGACCGTAGTGTTCATTGGGTGGGTAATGGACAGAATAAGCTGATGATTCTTTTTGCGATGATTATCATCATGTCTGGATTATTTGCCTTCAAGAGATCAGCATCACTGGATTACTGGTCGGTATTTGCCGGCTGGCTTATTGTGTACTTCCTTGTTATTTCTATCGTCAACACAGAGACACGCCTGATACTGTTTCTGCTGGCCTATTGCCTGTTTAGTCTGAAGATGGCACAGCATGGTGCTGTGAGCTGGGCGATGCGAGGTTTTTCTTTTGCATCGTATGGACTTGTCGGCGCACCTGGGTGGTTTAGCAACTCGGGTGAATACGCCATACAGATGATTATCTATGGCTCACTGTCTGTCAGCATGGTAGTTGCGTTAAAACAATACTGGGGTCCAGTTAAGAAGTGGCTGTTGTACCTGGCTGCAGCCATGGGGTATATGTCTGTAATGGGTGCTAGTTCACGTGGTTCACAAATTGGCCTGGCGGTGATTGGTATCTGGATGCTGCTAAAAATGAAAAATGGTTTCAAAGGACTGATCGTTATTATTATTCTGGCAACTGCCTTGTACTACCTGCTACCGGACGAGCAAATGGAGCGTTTTGCAGAAATGGGGGATGACAAAAATTCACTGCAGAGGCTGGCCTACTGGCAATACGCTATCCATGAAATAATACCAAAGTACCCGGTTCTTGGTATTGGCTACCACAACTGGATTTATTATCTGGCATTTAAGGTGCCCGAAGGCATGGGTCCACTGCAGAAGGTGCAGGAGAGCCATAATATTTATATTCAGGCGACATCAGAACTCGGCTTTATAGGGCTGTTCGGTTTTCTCTGGTTAATAGTCTATGCCTTTATCAATAATGCGCGCACCCGACGATGCGCAAAAGAACTCAAGAATACATTGATTTATTATCTTACCTTTGGGCTAGATGCAGGCTTGATAGGCTACCTTGTGGCAGGGAGTTTTGTGACTGTCCTGTATTACCCATTTTTCTGGATACAGGTGGCTATGATTGTAATGCTGAATAATATTGCCAATACAATGCTGGTGAGAATTAACCATAAAATTGATCGCGACCCAGAGACGGGAGCGCTGCTAGTAGAACAGGTAGAGGGCGAAAAGAAGTTATCCTGATTGAACTACAATCGTGGATAACGAGATTTTGCAAAGATTAATTGATTCCTTTCGTCTGAATTACAGAGGCCAAAGCCTAGTTAGCTGTAGGTGGGTTAGGCGGCAGTTTGTTGCTGCCACCACCAGCAGCTGCACCGGACCAAGTGTCAGAAATAATAATGTCATCCATATACCAGCTGCCAACTGCATGTACGCTGTGCTGGAAATTGCCCCAGAAGCTAATATCGCTAGTTTTGGTATCTGAGCCGATGATGGGTGGTAGTGTCAGCCCTGTTGCTTCTATCAATGCAGTGCCTGTTTGAGAAACAGGCTCGCTGCCGGCCTTGGCGAACCATAGCCTGTAGGCGCCATCACCTGCACCTTCTGAGGATTCAGCAAGGTATTGCTCTTCAATGTAGTACCAGACGCCGCGCTCAAACTCAAGAGCTGCATCCAGGCCGTTTCCGGGTTTATAAAGAGTGCCGCCATAGGGGGCGAGGCCGGTAAGTTCTGGCTCCATTTTTCCCCTGTTTGAATCGCCGAATAGAACCACTTCGCCATTCAAGGTGCCTTCCAGTTTGCCAGCAAGGTTACCAGCCTGATAATAATGTCTAAGATAGTGCAGTTTCTGCCGGATCCTTAAACTACTGACCTCGGCCTTGAGATAGGTGCGCCGGTAGATAGATGTTCCCGGTGCCTGATCATGGACATTGACAAACCAGCTAATCACATTATTGCAGTCGCTGCGCCTGTTAACATCAAAGTTACCGCCCAAAGTTGATTCTGTACCATCAACACCGCATTCACGCGCAATCGCAACAGAATCTCCTGCGTTAAAGACAGCCGGCTCACTTCCAATACCATTTTTGAGCAGTTTTAGATTAAGCCGATCATTGGTTGCGTTCTGGTTGGCGACAGATTCAATTTCCCAGAGGGAGTAACCCGCAGTAGTGTTGTAAACAAGTTTACCTGGTGCGGCGGCAGGGCCAAGGCCATTGCCAGCGGCTTTGGTGATGTTGTCTTTATTTTTTAGATCAATGCCGTCGTTTTCCACGAAATAACTGGCGCCATCATGGCCAGTGCTAATGTGTTTATACCAGTGTTCGTCGCAGGTATTACAAAAACTGTTTTTACCGCCATAATTAAAACGCAGGCTATAATTGCCGGTGTGCGCGGCTGCAGTGGTGACCTCGAAAAAATTGCCTGGACCATATTCCTTGTCAAAACCGAGCGGTAGACTCCATAATGGTGATGGATTGCTGGCACCTGTGACAGGCTTTACGCCACTTTCAAAATCGTTTTGATAATAGATTTCAGCATAGGTAAAGCCGCACAAACCCGCCTGAAGGAAAAAAACCAGAAAATTGCGTTGTAATGTCTGTATATTCATGGCGATATCCTTGATGCTATGTTTGGGGATGGTTGAAAAGTGCCAGACCAGTAACAGTGGTGAATAGGGCTACTATGTTACTGTGGCCACTTTTACGCTATCCGTATAGTTGATTATAAGCCGTATATACCATCATAAGCGAGGAAAATGGCTATTTCAAGGGCATGTGCTTACACGTTATAGTGCAGCTAAGTACTGGTTTTTAGGCAGTTTAGCACTTAGTAACGTTGAAATAACCTATGTTAAAATGCGGTTTTTGCCGATAAACTCTGGTGGCTTCAGTAAATGAGGGCGCTCATGCCAGGAATATAATCAGGAGTTGTTATACATGCTGGAACGTATTTGGATTACCTGGGAGATTCAAAGACGCAACAGGTCTATGAGCAGGGCAATGGAGGCATCTCTACACGAGCTGGTTTTTAATGGAGCTGCA
>Ga0224501_10003178_pt1 | contig 12918 bp, 9 predicted proteins | sample SF_Oct11_sed_USG_4_FD_169105 | JGI IMG/M metagenome (GOLD analysis project Ga0224501, IMG submission 169105) | Sediment microbial communities from San Francisco Bay, California, United States - SF_Oct11_sed_USGS_8_1 | ecosystem: Environmental > Aquatic > Marine > Sediment | place: USA... | reverse complement strand
CACTACTACCCATTACTACCCACACTATCCGCAAACAAATGGCTTGGTTGGCTGACCACCAACACCATGGGATTATCCCTTCATCCTTACTGAGTCATCGAGTTTCCTTGTAGAAAGGAATACGCCCTGGACATAGTTAATCTCCACTGTGCCAGCCCTGCCCTTCCAGAGATAGATGGATGTCAACATTATTACTCACAATCTATCAGCAAACAAAAGGCAGCCATCACATAGCAGAACACGAGACTGCCTCCAGAAAGAAATACTGAGACCAGAAGAATCAAACCTTTAACGACTGCAGCCTCCATCAGAGCTTTAGCCCATTGTTTATACTCCTCAATGGTTTCATCAGGCTCCACTCCATAACATCTTTTATAATACCATTTGGCGTAGGCCGGATCATCCTTAGCCGGGGCGTCCAAGGCTTCATCAACAGATACTTCTGCAAGCATTTGTCTCTGTGCCAAAAACATTTCATGTCAAAGTGTGGTTGTACGTCTACCTATCATTTTATACCTAGTCAGTGATTGCCATAGAGTTATCCCCTCTTAATGATATGGGGGATCGGTGACCGAATATAAAAGCTGATTCTCCCACCCTGGAAATAACTGTAGGCAACATCACGCAGGGGAGAAGAACCACAATGTGGGCATTTAGTAAGCCAAAAGTTTTTTTGTGCGATGCTACAATGAAGTCCGCTAAATAACCATCTCGGTATAATGCAGGATCAAAGGGGTTGTGCAATGGCTTTAAAGTGTATAAGAGGTTGCGTCAGATTCACCTTATGGTCGGTTCAAACCAGGAACGTTCTTTCTAAGCTCTCGAAAAACGTTCTTTGACCGTGCTGAAAGCACGGTCAAAGAACGGTCTTTCAGGGCCATTTGTTCTTCCCGCCTAGTGACGTCATTAAACACGTGATCGCTGTTGCCAGCGCAACCATCGTTTGTAGTAATTTGTTGCGCGATGAATGATCCAAATCAGGTACGGGTCCAAAATTTGTTTGAGTAATAGTTTACTGTTCACTGTTATCGACGAGAGTTCATGTCCTACTGATTTTATGAGTTTATAGTCACCAATTACTTGTTAACAACGCTGAACCTTGTTTGTTCAGGCTTACTCACCCAGTTACTGCAGCCACAGCTACTATACTACTACTTGCGTTACTACTACGAGTCCGAATATGGTCTGAGTAATCCTTTAACGTCCGCTGCCATCAGCTAAAGTTCATGTCCTACTGACTTGTGAGTGTATAGTGCCACTAGTTATAGTTATGAACCGTCTGGTTCCCGCATTTTTTGACCATATTTGTTTGGGCTCACCCAACCGGTTACTGCAGCCACGCTCACCGACTACTGTTACTACTAGTCCCACAACTAAAAGGCAATTCCCGTTTACCGTGGTAATGTGTACTGTTACTACTGCAGTATTTGCTATAGTTTAGTATCAGTGCCTGTATTTAGTCATGCATGATAATAACCGTTGATTTTTTTACATTCTAGAATTCTAGAAGCAGAAACCGCAGCAGGAGCCCCTTGCCCCAGAGTGGTGTGCGTGGTACGTTTGAAAGTTCCATGGCATGACTGCAGCCGAGTTATTTTCACCTACTACTGGTATTACGACTACTTCTGTGGCATAACTTCACTTCCTGTTGAAGGCACAAGACACCGTCTTGTATGGCTTCCCGGGCCCCTTCAAGATATGATTAACATCATCCTGGATGGCGAGTCGTACACGAGTGTGCTGCTCATTGGGTCCTCATCCCAGCCCAATGAGCACATGTACAGGGATATACTCAATGAACTGAGTAGAAGGTGAGAAAATCTGGTCTGCTGAAATGGTCAAATTAAATCCACATTTATTTGCTGTCTATTCGAAGCTATTGCACCCCTTTCCATTTAGAGAACATTTGAGCGGTCTTGTGGGTGGAGCATCACCGAAAGGCCTGTAGATAATTTCTTATTCCATGAGTAGTGTTCCGAGTAGTGAGAGTTTATTTGTCAGAGTGGTAACCATGTTCATGTTTCCGTGGATTTCAGACATGAGGGCTTTCAGCCATCGATAGCAAAAGCGAGGAATAATCTCAAAAAAACGGCAGATATAAACCAGGTAATACGAACCAAGACAACGCAGACTGGTACGTACATGTATCCACATGTCTTTTTATTTTGGATAGTAAAAGCTGAAGATCTGTTTTTTTTCGTCCTTGGTCTGAATTAAGAGCACAAATAATCTTTGTAGGAATAGATAGTGAACTCGTGGCATCTGGACTCAGTGGCCCCTGGGTGGAAAGACTACTGCCAATGCTGACTCAACGGGCCAGTAACCGGCCAGGGACAGCAATCAAACCGGGCATCCCTCCGCCGGAAGGGGTACCGGACTCCTCTGCGGACCCCGAGTCAAGCGGCATCTGGTTTATCACGTGAGTAACCAGCTAGCTAGAATCTCCCTAGTTTTTGTTTATTAATTTACAACTAACTACCCGCATGAGACAACCATATATACCACCTATTGCTTTACAGGTACATGATGATCTGACCCCTGCCCTGTCTTCATTCAAAGCATGGATTCTTATCTACCACTAACCAATGGTACAGAAATTGTGATCAGGTAATCGATATGTTGTGCGTGTACCATTTGTATGAATGACTGTGCAAACTGTTTAGTGCTGATTTGGAGCACCAATTTGCACAGCTTCTTACAACTAAGTTGTTGTTGTTGCAGTCAACAGCGTATCTCAGCTGCTTAGTGAGCAGTTTAAAGAGGGAAATGTCAAGACAGGAGAGCCAATCGAGGGCGCATTTGCGCGATTAGATAGAATGGTGGATTTGATGGAACGGAGCGTAAATATAAATATGGGATACATGACGGCTAAAATACGCCGTTTGGAGACAGAAGAGTGGCGGCAACAAATTCAATTCCAACTGCAACAACAGCACCAGCTCCCACTGCAACAACAGCAGCAGTTCCCACTACAACAACAGCAGCAGCTCCCACTGCAACAACAGCAGCTTCCATTGCAACAACAGCAGGTCCCACAGCAACAACAACAGCAGCAGCTCCCACTGCAACAAGACCAGCAGCAGTTCCCACTGCAACAAGAACAGCAGCAGTTCCCACAAAACATGCCACCCGCATATCAGGGGTACAAACAAAGGCCGGTGCCAGCCACCCAGAAGTTCCCACAAACTGCGCTACCCTCATATCATGAACTACCGACACCGACATTTGGAAATTAAATCTAGTCATTAAAACAAAACAACTTCACCGACTATAGTTCATATTTCTATATTTCGTCCATAGTTTTAGTAGTCCTTCATACTACTTCTTTATTCAGTAAAATAAAACTCTTTTAAATAGACATATGCGAAATTTGAAGTACGTATCAAAGATCAAAAAGTGATAGAACTCTACACTGTCACTGTCGATTGTATTGACGTTGTAAATTTGTTAGGTTAGCATTATTATAACGTTTTTGGATATAAGGCAGATGGGGAAAAGCGGAATCTTCCGGAATGATGCCAGGAATTTGAATGTTATCAATTTGTTGCGAGTTAAATGCGGTGATGCGTGGCAAGTGGTGTCATAGGTTGGTGGACCATAGAAGGGTGGCAATCTCCCTTTACCGTCCACCATTGCCATTAAAACAATTGAATAAAACCCCTTGTAATTCCAACGACCTCGTTGCACAGTTGGTCCGCCGGGCTGCTTGATCGGTAGATGGCAGCCATCAATGGCAGCAAAACCAAATGGAAAAGTCATATGTTTGCAATACTTCCATCTCTTTGTTGGTCTTTGGCAGAAGGCCTGTAACATGCTCCTCGAACATCTGCTCCATTATCGCGAAACAAACCTCATCAGATATACCTTTTGCAGTTGATTCACCTGCAATGACAATGTCAGTCTGCATGAGTCTGCATGCATGTATAGGGTGGGAGAGCGCCAATACTCGTTATTTTGAGAAATGGGTGAGCCACCTTTTGGGGGATTGAGCCAATATTTTGAACGAAACTCTTCGTATTTGGGGTTGCATAACTCAATTGACAGTTTCTCCTTGCTCCTACTCCTTAGTTCAACTTATAGTAATCGTGCCACACTCACATTGTTTGTGGGTTGCACTATCTGGCGTTAGCGAAACTCAGGGAATGAATGCCATATCTTTACAAGTAAAACACAGTATTTTGGAAATAAATTACCTGATGCCTTTGTGATGATGATCATCTTGGTGATGCTTTGTTGTCAAAAGAAGAGCTACATTTATGGACTGACTGGAACAAAGTACCAAAATTTCTGTTCTTCTTTGGCCATTCTGGCGGCTCTAATATGACATAGCAGACCGACACAATTAGTGAAATGATATGCGATACCCTTACCTATCCCGTAGAGCTGAGCCACGCCATAGTAATATGAGCCTCGAGTTATCCGGTGGAGCGCCACAGCCAGTCTTTTAGCTGGGGGAATGGTGTCCCCAGCCATTGTCTCCTGTTTTCGTATTTTTCTAACAATTTTTGAGAGTACATACTTAAATGTGCGGCGGTCCATCTACAGACAATAGACAGCTAATGAGAAACAAAAACAATGCCTGATAGTACATATATCAAAATATCATGTGCAATTTAATGTAATCACTGCCCACCCTTGAACAACTACCCGTGTTGCTTCGCGAAATCGTGCCTTATCTGCTGCCATCAACTCTTCAAACTGCTTTCCACGTCGAGCTAAAAATCAAAGGAAGGGTTAACTCCAGAGAAGATGTTCAGACAGGCACGTACATGCATCTAAATCCTACAGTAAACTGGCTAGGGGTATACCAACCCAACCAGAAAACGGAATAACTACCCTAGTTTCCCAAAAATCTAAAAAACTCACGCTGGTTGTATTGGATTGAGGTATGACGATGACATAAATGGGCTATGGAGGGCTGGGGTCATACATTACAATAGACTAGTGGTAGTATGCAGAAAAGGTAGTAAATGTAATGCCAGAGTCACCTAGGACCTGACTGAAACATCAACTTTGTAGTCCACCCTATCAGAAGTTCAGCTTTGGAATGCTGAACTCACCTACTCACATTCACAGTCAGTCAGACGGAGTTGAAAAGCGTGGGCTGATGAAAGTGGAACTGAAGAGTGAATCGCAGTCGCACGATTGACTCATTGATATTGCCTGAACTGGGTTGACTTCATTACTCGTGTGAATACCAGGAGTAGGTAGAATTCGAATAGGATTATGAGCGACCAATAGTATAAACTCAAGCTAGTAAAACTGAAACTCAAGTCATTGGTCAAACTCTAAGTCAAAATTTCGACTACGGGTTGTTGCCTACCTTGCCGTTTAAACCTTCTCGATCTGCTCTCAGTCTCAGGCGATGCTTGTGCCGCCCGTAGAATGGCATTATTTCTGGTCATAGCTACACTGGCAGCAAGAATCAGAAGCATGATGGGCCAAATAAAGTATGAAAGGTCGTGAGGATTCATTGTTCAATTTAAATTGTTGTTCGCGAAAAGAAGAAATATGGCGGCCGGACCAGAAATAGCTCGCACGGGCAATAGGATGACCTCTTTGCAGTTGTTGATCTCTCTTTGAAACAGCGTCTGAAGCTTGATTGTTTTTAACGTCCAAAGAACGATCCTAAAGAACGTTCTTTAGCGTTCTTTTGCGATTATTGCAGGTCCGACCTGCATTAATCGCAAAAGAACGTTCTTGCTAGCCGCTTTTGATGTTAGATCGTCCTTTGCCCGGAGAATGATCGAGCTTAGAAGGAACGTTTCTGGTTTGAACCGACCATTAGACAGTCGAGAAAAACAGGGTGGGCGAGTCAAACTCTTTGTTCTCTCCGGTGGAAAGTTGTTGACCTAGCAAACTAGCGATGTTGTTCTACCACTTGCGGACAGGCATCCATGATGCCTGGAGGCTAGGCCGATGAAATTCCTGTGGTTACGTATTAGCCAGTTTATTGCTCATATATACCAATGATAGTTTATTCACAATAGTCCTCGCTAACGGCAGGCAATCATTGTAACTGGTACCTTGTTAAGCAAGATCAATTGGCGGTCATGCTGTCTCCAAATTATCTTTTCATATTTTGTACTCACATCAAAAATCCACAAAAGATGGCTTATATCATGAATACACTGTACATTGAGTGAATTTTCGATCAAATTGCGAGAAGTGCAAAAGCAACTTCATATTCTGTTTAGGCCATATAAGCCTATACAATGAGACAGCAGCCTGACTATCGAATCTGTGTTTAGAAACCGACGGAAATCTCTAAACTTCGCCCACCATTGTATTGGGTCATGCCTCATCAGCACTTGGGGCAGCAGGTTTTGAGCAAGATCTTCCAAGAAACGAGATCAAGCGTGGATTGTGAGACAATGTTTTTTAGTACACTTACACTTAAAAAGTTATTGTTTTTGCCATCATCGGCAATTGTTTGGTCATTATTGTTCTAAGGTTACACCCCAGGAAAAAGCAGCTTCCATACTGGTAAACTGGCGGAGGCAATCTTGATGTGCTCCAATAAAATGCTTTCACACTCTAAACTGTCTCTAAAGGGAGTAAAAATCATAGAAACTAACTAATTTGAGCTGCGGTTACTGCTACTGATTTCCGACAAAAGGCGAGAACAATCGCTACAGTAAGACGAAGGGTTGTGATTCTTTAAAAAAATAATACAAACGCAGTACCCAGTGGAATACCAACCGTTATAACCCTTTGAACTTACCAGCCTTTTTGCTGTAATACCAAGCATACCATGCAGGATAATTGGGATCTGAAGTATCTGGAGGGTTGTCTCCGTAGTAATATTTCCAGTAAGCATCGGGATCAGCCTTCACAGCAGCCGGTGGCTCAGTGAGATGCTTCTTAGCTGGGGTTAAATCCAGCGGATTCGATCCGTAGTTCATCTGATAGTTAGCAATGAAATCCTCATTGATCTACAAAAAATATAATATGAAAAGACCTAAATTCGGAAAGACAGGTCACAAAAACAGTGAGATGGGCCGTGCCGCCAATTGTCGCCAAAGAAAACATCACTAAGGTTTGCATGAGCGACAAAACCTGAGCTTTCCCCGCATCATTTTCCACAGAAGTGGCCAATGAGAGGCTGACGTGGCATCCAATGACAACTCACATCCTATTCACTGTGATCAAAAATTTGCATTTCAGAAACAGGTATACCCACAGTATCCAAGTTAGACTATCAACCTCAGCTGCAGTATGAATCACAGGCACAGTAGTGGGGAGACATGCTCTTATCATCAGAAAGGTTAGTGATTAGACTGTGTGAAATCCAAACCATCAGTTTGTTAACGCACCTTTGGAAACCACGCTTTTTTATCAGCGTCCCATTCAAATTCCGTCCCATCAGAATCCTTTCTCACTCTACCATGTTCAATGGCTTCTGATTGGGTTTTACTCTGAGCCTCCAATGCCTCTAGTCTAAGCTGCTCCTCAAAATCCTCCTCATCTTCCTCAACAATGTTATTCGCCATTCTTCTGCATTTAATACAAGATAAGTTAATACAAGAAGAAAGGGTACTAGGGTAGGCTTAATTAAACTCCATTGCTGACTCCTGGTAACGCCAAAACATGGAGAGAAACAGTTTTCACCATTATAAGTGATACTGACTGCACCTATAAAGGTGGCAGTGCCTATTTATTACTCACTGCTAGCGAGTTTCCCACTGTCAGACTAAGATTAAATGACCAGAAGGAACTTGCTGTTTACACTAGTCCAGTCTCCCCTCTGCAACATTCTTACCCTAAATAACACCCTCTACACCACAGACTGGTTTAAGATTTGTTGCCATTCACAGTTCATAAAATGTCAAAATCAACCCAAGTCTCAATCATCAATGAAATCAATCTACTACGTCTACAGAGTACCCTACGGTCTACGGAGGGAGGACCACAAACACAGGACTAATCGTCTGACGACTCACTTACTACTTAGCTTAGTGAGGATTTACACGCACTGGCGTGACTGACTCGGTGACTGACTTCCCAACGATTGACTGGGTGAATCATTCATTGAATGAGTAGCTGTAAGTGTAAGTGTAAGTAAGTCAGTAACCCTGTCATTGTCAAGTGTCAGCGGTTGACTAACCGTCGTGTCACTGTCAGTCTAGCTGACTCTAACTCTAAGTCTAAGGTGACTGAGTAAGTCACCGTCACTCTCAATGTCAGGCAGAGTGACTATGACTGTGACTCACAGTCATAGATGATAGTTACTCTGACTCTGTCTGAGTGTGACTCAATGACGTGAGTCAGTCAGACTCAGAGTCAGTCAGTCACGTCAGTCGGTCAGTGTGGTTGTGACTAAAACTAATCACTAAAGTAAAACTATGGAACTGTGAGTTACCCAATAACAGGCTATTCATTTCATTATCATTGAATAGAATCACTTTTATTGACTAACTGACTGAAACTTGTGAAGTGCTCAGTCAGAAGTCATTTCAAGCTAATCTACTAGACCAGATATGAAAAATCTATACCTTTTTCAACGTCGAATCTGGTTCTAAACCGAATTGAGTGGCTGTTTCGCTACTCCCGCCGACAAGAGTTTCAGCGGTTCACGGTTGGACAACTCTAAATCATCGAGTGGAATCATGTCCGAGGTCTGACAACTCCTCCGTAGGCTGATCCCGGGCTCGTTCACCGTTGTCCACGCGTTCCCTCACTACCCTCGCCCGAATAGAATCCAAGAAACCGATCTCTATATAATGGGTGACCTTGACATATAGATATGATAGTCCAGATTCAATCAAAATAATACACACCGATATCTGAATTTGCGTTTTACAGGGTATGATCGACCTGGTCATACACAACTCTGATTGGATCCAACAAAGTGATGAATAAACAAATGTTAATAAAGGTCAGGACCCAATTGGCAGACTGTCTAGAATCTAGATGACATGGTCATTGCATTATGAGCTGCTCAACTCTTTGCTTGACAGCATAAGGTGAGTTATAACTGACAGGTATGACGGTTCGCAGACCCAAAAAGTGGGAGATAGCCTCGTATAAGCTGCGACCATAAGTGCCACCATTATGTTTATGTTATATATCCCTATAATCTTCTATATAGTTTTATCATTTTTATTTTATTTGGATCTTGTTCGGGTTGTGATTGTGATCTGACCATCAATAATAAATGCTGGTTTCCATGGTAAAACGAAGCACTGACTTTTGAGATCGGGGATTTATTTGCATTTAGGCAAACTCCGAGTCTCAAAGGTCTGGATTGGATTTAATTAGGGAGTGATTTTGATGATAATAAAATGATCAGAGATCCCTTACACTGCGGTCTTACAGACTGACCTGCTCCACAAAGTTCAGGTCTATTGCCCCTAAGGAGGTGTAGTTGCGTACAGAAGTGCAGGCTGCAACACCAATGGTGTTGTGAACCATACAAGTAAGTCTCTATGTACCATGACTTGTGGGTGATAGTGGGCATGGATTTGTGTGCAACATGTTCACTTCTATCAATGGATCCTTCTTTGATACCTCTGGCGCAACAGCCAGCTATATGTATAACAGTCATTTGCTGATCAGCCAGCAGTGTTCAGGTGTGTTTTGTAGTGGGCCAGCTTTGTTTATCCCTTGGATAACTCACCTGGGCAGCCCGAGTGAATAGCAGTAATAGGGTCACGTACCCGGGCCTAGTTAAACTCGGGGAATGATATGATATACTCGGGGAATGATATAGGTTATCAGGACACACCCCTGGGAGACCTTAGCTGCCAAATCTCTAGCTATTCAGTCAGTTACCCATGCGTCTTTCATCCCGGCAAGGCACAGCATGAAGGGATTGCGGCCTGCCCTAATGTCTACCTCTCCGCCTTAGCTACTCCTTGGGAGCACCACAGCATTCAGCACGTATTTTCACTCTACTCTCATTCTTGGTCATATAATTGCATATTTGTTGCTTATAATCTAAATAGATGAACATGCAAGCAACACATTTTATACCTTATTTCTCGAAAAATGAATTTGCAAAATTTCAAGAAACTCTGCATAATGTTCTGTTGCAAATATCGCGTACAGTGCAAGAAGGTCACCGCAGGACCCAATACTCTGCCTCATTACCACAATTACTGACTTTATCGGACTAACGAGCTGCCAACTATGCCAGATGCTTATTTTGGTAATGACAGGAACACCTCAAGACTCAGTCCTCTGCTGCTTTCAATATATAGACGGAGACAGTCCACCTAAAATCAACTATCAAATCAGAAGACACTTGCATTATTGGCTGCATCTCAGGTGTTATGAGTTTAAATACCTATGTTAACGAAATCAACAGAATTGCTCATCTCTGCCAAGAACATGATTTACTACATAATCCTTCCAAGAGCAAAGAAAATGCTCTTCCCTACTCAGCCTAATAAATCTGACGGTTTAGCTCTTGTTTTAAATGGCATTCCGATTCTTAGTGATAATATTAAATATCTAGGAATTCTTGTAGATGACAAACTACCTTTTGAAACCCCATGTAAATCGAACTGATATCAAGGCTTCTCAAAGAATGCACTTAATCAGAACTGTATGTATCATAGCACCAAACCGTTAGCCTTCATGTTGTTTTAGAGTCTTATTGTTTCTGTTTGACCTAATGCCTACCAATTGTATACACCAGTCTACATTCGTACTGCAAAAAGAATCTGAGGAAAATGTACAACCGAAGTCATAAACTAGGGTTACTAAAAGACTATGATTTAGATAAAATCATAACAACTCGAACCGGAAAGATGATATTTGAAATGACAATGGAGGATACGCATTTTATTAAAGGGGTTAAGACACGGTCGATGGTAGATGCACTTTTTGAGTTGTGTTCCCCATTCTTAAAGGGAGGCAACTCCGTATTCATTGCAGCAATAGCGCGTGGTCTTTTTCCCCAAAACGAAAACGAATCTCGGTCACTCGAATAACTACGGCCTAAATGGCTAAAAGAGAAATAAAATGGGACCTAGTTACTAAAATTTTGTAACCTAATGATCTTCACCCCCTCATAACATCGGGTAGAACTCAGAATTGAACGTAATATTGAAGAAAATTTAAGTTACAAGAGGTGCTTTGCCAGTTTTCCCTAGGCCTAAATAGAGGTCTGAAAAGTGCATCGCCGAGGGCTCTAAGTATGCGCATTGGATAGGGCTATATCTAAGCTTCCATTTGAGCTGGGTATTGGGCCCATTTATTCATGGTAGGCTTCAGAATCTGAAAACAAGTGAAGATACTTTTGGCCATGGCATAACCCCTTTAATAACGTTCTTCATGACCTTCCCTCTGGTTGGTACAGAAGTTGTAAATATAGAACCGCCTGGGGGAAAGATTCCCTCCTTAGCCACATGATCTAACAGCTGCAAGAGATTTTTTAGTCCGCATTAATATAAGGTTTTTTTCTTCTTTCGACACTTAAGCATGAGTTATAAACACCTAATATCGCAGTATTTCTTTTAACATGCTTGTAACAAATGAACATAAAAAAGTTTGCATGAGCTGTAACGCAGACGTTCTTTTATGCTGGTCCTAAATCACAATCCGTATTTCATCTTGATGACAATACTGAATAACCTTCGATGATCACAACCAAACCACACCTATCAGTGTCCTGGAACCTACATTCATGAAATTACCTCCCCAGAGTCCTGAAGGTTCCATTCATAACTAATTGACCTATATTTCTTTAATTTGATTGGTCCCTGGAGCGTATATTCACAGCACATAGCTTGCATCAAAACATTTTTATCTATAGAACGCTTGTTATTGGGAATGCGTAAAATGACACACATCTATTTCGGTTACCGGGTGCAACGACGCGTGTCTATTCAAAGACAATCACTCGGTGTGATCACTAAAAATTTCCGGGAAGCTGCTCGACTGAAGACATCATATCTATAGGCAAGTAGGTGGAAGTGGATTATCTACGCAGCTATAATGTATGTCAGCTAATAAGCTTCTACTGCTGTAGTATGTGTGCCATACCATCTGTACATGATAATCCTGCACATTTGAAATGCATATCAATATGAAAAACCAGTGGCATGTTTGAAGGACAGATGTGTAAGCTGATGTAACTAGTAGCTAAACTTCGATAGACAACAATTTATGTGGGTAACAATGTGTGGAGCTCCTGTAAGTTAGGTAACCCCTATTATAAAAAGTAGTGAGTTATTTGAGTAAATTATACTGTACGAGTATGTGTAGATACGTAGTAGATGAAACAGATTATAGTCAATACAGACTACCTAGTACTTGGACTACTCTGTGTCATATTCACAACCTTTAATCTCCTCATCATTTAGGTACTTATAACTGTATATCAAATATTCATATTTTTGTTTTCATTATATAAAAACCTCCTTTTAGTCGACATCACCATATGTATTACATACAGCTACCAAATCACTAGACTTTACAAGTACAGATAACATACAGATAACATACAAATAACATACAGATAACATACAGATAACATACAGATAACATACAGATAACATACAGATAACATACAGATAACATACAGATAACATCCAGATAACATACAGATAACATACAGATAACATACAGATAACATCCAGATAACATCCAGATAACATCCAGATAACATCCAGATAACATCCAGATAACATACAGATAACATCCAGATAACATACAGATAACATACAGATAACATACAGATAACATACAGATAACATACAGATTATGAACGTGGGCTTTGACTTTTGGACCTGGGTTGAATTTGGACCTTTGAAGAAACCATTTGACCACCCTTGCCTACATCGCCCCCCCCCCTTGAGTTGGGATAATCCTATAGTAATGTATTATAGTGTGGTTGGGGTACCCGCAGTAGCACACCATCTATCTGCTATCAGCGATCTCCTATCAGCTATCTCCTATCAGCTATCTACT
>Ga0224501_10003177_pt1 | contig 12919 bp, 11 predicted proteins | sample SF_Oct11_sed_USG_4_FD_169105 | JGI IMG/M metagenome (GOLD analysis project Ga0224501, IMG submission 169105) | Sediment microbial communities from San Francisco Bay, California, United States - SF_Oct11_sed_USGS_8_1 | ecosystem: Environmental > Aquatic > Marine > Sediment | place: USA... | reverse complement strand
CTCAGGTATTGTGCGCTATTCACTATGGGGGCCATGCCCTAAGCCACCACTTCACTCTGTAAGCTCTGTGTACATGTATGTACATGTATGTAGATTTGGGAGAGGAAGAGGAAGAAGAAGATAACCAGACAGTGACGACCCCGACTGCCCGTCCGAGACGAATGTCTGAGATTCCGGATGAGAAGAAAAAACCGATCCCTAAAGCCTCTTCCCTCTTCGTGTTTGTCTCAACAAATAAATTCCGAGTGATGTGCTGGAAAATATGCAATCATTCCTACTTCAGTAAGCTGTTATACATCAGTAGTCTACCATTATACCCCAAACCTGACAGAGAAAGTTCCTCCGAGACAGTGTGACAGTGTGACAGTGTGACAGTGTGACAGTGTGACAGTGTGACAGTGTGACAGTGTGACAGTGTGACAGTGTGACAAGCTTATTGGTTGAAGTAAATTTCATTGAAAAGCTGACAACTCAAAATCTGTTATGCAATTGTTTCCAAATAGCCACCTTGGCATTGTAAGCCTCTGATAGAATGGCAGGTTGACTCGCTCTACGATTTTACCAAGTCCAACCTAGTATTTTTTATAATTGAACCAGCATTCTCTGTTTGTGGCACTGCCACTGGCCCTGGCACTGCAACGTCCGTGTCACCTATTTCTGTTTTGTAGGTAATGTCATTCTGGCGTGTATCATTATCAGCAGTGCCATGCTAGCAGCTGAAGACCCTCTGAAGGCGCGCAGTAAACGTAACGAAATCCTCAACTACTTTGACTATATCTTTACTAGCGTCTTCACCATAGAAATCCTTATCAAGGTGAGACAACTCACAGTCGGGTGTAGGCATTGTGGTTTTCATACGAGTTTCCCAGAAACTAATGTAAAATAGTCTAGTTTAATCAAGTCATTTGGGTGGATTACATCCTCAAATTAAGCCTTGGTTTGGTTGGGTAAACTCCGTAATTTTGTCATCAACATTCTCATTGTTTTTTTATAGATTATCTCATATGGTTTAGTGTTACATAAGGGAGCGTTCTGTCGTAACGCCTTCAATCTTCTGGATCTACTAGTAGTAGTAGTTTCCCTTGTCTCCTTCGGTATTCAGTAAGTATATTTATTTATGTTTATTATTTAATTCCTCTTTTACTCACCGCACTTATATACTTTTGATCATGGATTAGTTTGCCCTAATCACTTTCCAGCTATAGAAGGCATATGTAGCGCACCCACCTTCACCGTTTTCTTTATTTCCACGTTGCATGACACGGTTTTATCTGTCGATCAGAATCTACAGTAAATTAGAAGGGAATGGCGAACCAATTAAAGGGTGAGTAGGGGTACCAACTATAGCATGGAGACTCCTAATCTTCTGACTTCCTGAGCCAGTCTCTCCTCTCAGCCGTCACGCCCTCTCTTCACGTGGGCATGACTCCAAAACCCAAACTCCAGAAAATTCCATTCTCCATGCTATTGTTACTCCAGTTATCAACTGTGTCTCATCATATGTGCTAAATTGTCACACGTCATAGCATGGTGTCATTGGACACTTGCTAATCATTCTGGGTACTGCTAAGCTTTTATGACTTGTCTCTCATGCATTCTGCGCCATTGGTCTCAGGTGTTAAAATGTTCAGCTCTTTAAAAGCATGGCCGATCGCTTAGCGTTTTTATCTTTTTATCTCCAACTTCCAATTCAACTGATGGAACCGTTTATAGAATCTTTGCCCAGGGGTCTATCTTTCAAACAAGGTAACAGTCATTTTTTATCTTTCTATTATTGCCATGTTTCCCTTTTGTTAAACTTTCAGATGTCTCCAAATATGGGTTTTTCAAAGCTTTTCTGGCACCGGGCAACACCGACTCCAAACCCCAACACCGACCCTTTGCTTGACATTTTCTCTTTCATTGTAAAGGCACGGTTTCCAGGCGGCAGTCTTTAAACAGACCTCATTATAAATTAAGCTTTGGTCAAAACCCATGTGTTTACGTTTGAGTCATATCGTTTCCATGGGTCTTTCTGACCATAGACACATACAAACAGCAGCAGGTAGGCGGGGCCGACTTCCTCCATCTATATATTATATCTATGTATATGATTTTGTCACCATTGCGCTTCACCCTTCCACACACGGTTATATTTCTGTCCTCAAGGATGCAGGGATGTTACATCCATGGTATCTGTGTGTGAGTATTCAGCAGATCCCAGCTCTGTATGTTTTTCGTTGGTATCTAGATGGTCTCCTTCCATCAGACCTTTGTCAGGTTCGGTCTGGGATACCATTAAGATACCACCATATCTCCTAGTTCCTTTGCCATTGTCAAACCAATACTAGCAAATACGGCTCAGCAAGACGCCGCATTTAGCGGGCGAGTTTCGTTGTGCTGCTCCGACAGTTTGTCAATGCTTAATTATATAACTTTAGAATTAACTGCAATGGGCTTGGTAGAATGCCTTAATCTCTGCATGCTTGTATTTTATGTCAGCGGGTTTGGGTTAGAGTCCTGAATGGATCTGGTTTAGAGGCCTTAAAAGGCTTTAGGTTAGAATGGGTTATCCGGATGACACCCAATCGCCTCATGATACAGGGCTGTGTTTTGATTGGCTGTTTGACCCTTACAGGACAGAGGCTATATCCGTAGTGAAGATTCTCAGGGTTCTACGTGTTCTCCGACCTCTCAGAGCCATCAACAGAGCCAAAGGACTCAAACACGTTGTGCAGGTATACCGCCCTATCGCTTGATCTAATTATCTGACATTTCACTTGGATCTACATCATGACGCTCCATAGGTTGCCTCATAAAAAGAAGGTTTTTCAGTGAGTTGGGGCTCTCTTATTTAACCTGCTGGTCAGAACCCAGCGAGGGAAAAACTACCGCTGACTCACCGCTTTGATTTACTGTCTTTCTCCACCCTCAGTACACCATATTTGGAGTTGTTCTCCCCTGTATGATAATGGCCACCTTCCTGTTTCAGTGCGTGATTGTGGCTATCAAGACGATCGGTAACATTCTGCTGGTTAGCTTCCTGCTTCAGTTTATGTTCGCCGTTATGGGAGTACAGCTGTTTAAGGGAACTTTCTACAGATGCTCAGATCGTACCAAACTAACTGAGCCTGAGTGTGTGTAAGTGTCCAACTGGTTGCTTAACATTCCATGGATATGTAATGCTATATGATAGTATTTTATACTAGAGAATCTGTAGGCATGCTGTACTGTGTTGTATGTTTATGAATGTGCTATACACCGGAACTCTGTAATGATAACTTTGTCTTGTCTAGTTATCGGTCATTGACATCGGCAGCTATAAGTTTTGTTTTTCATGCCCATTTTATATGCCCAGCATGCTATCTTATCAGTCTCTGATGTACTATACTTGTTGCGCTACCCATTAAGCACAGTGCGCTATACTTTATGCTCAGTGTGCTATCCGCATAACCCAGTGTAGTATGTATCAAGTACAGTTTGCTATCCACTAAGCCGCCCCCTGTATGGTCTGTTTCAGTGGGAAGTATATTCTCTACGCCGACGGTAACATTAACAAACCCCAGGAGGAGGTGAGGGAGTGGAGCAATTACAAGTTTAATTATGACGACGTCATGAAGGGAATGCTCACTCTATTCACTGTGTCTACGTTTGAGGGCTGGCCCGGGTGAGTGGCAAGTGATTTACAATTGTTTTAATTGGGAATGTTATATTATTTCCATTCTATTGGGCAACTTAATATTATTTTATATGATTCATTTTATTCAGCTATGTGATATTAATTATTTTATTCTGAAATGAAATTCCGTAGTCTTTGAAAGATTATTAAACATTACCGAACCAAGGCTATGTCACTCAGAGGGTTCCGATCTGCTCACACCGTGAATCCAGCGAAGAGCCACTGGTTCTCAGCCCTGAGTGCCATCCACTTATTCGCTTACTCACCCAATAGCTAGTCAGCCATTTGTCATTCATTTATAATGAAATTGTTTTGTTATTTTGCAGTCTTCTCTATGAGTCTATTGACTCGCATAAAGCTGGCATGGGCCCCATTTATAACTCAAGAAAATGGGTAGCCATCTTCTATATTATCTTCATCATTATCATTGCCTTCTTCATGGTGAATATCTTCGTTGGTTTTGTTATCGTTACGTTCCAACACGAAGGAGAACAGGAGTATAAAAACTGCGAACTCGATAAAAACACTCGCAAGTGTATAGGTGAGTGCAAACACAACCTTCCTCGTATAATTTGGCTTAAATCCCCAGTCCAGTTCTGGTATGTTCTGCACCGCTCCTAATATTATTGGTACCTACTAAATCCGTTTATTGTAGAGTTTGCTCTGAAAGCCAAACCACAGAGGCGGTATATACCCAAAGCAAGGATACAGTATAAAATATGGTGGTTTGTGACGTCACAGCCCTTTGAGTATGCAATCTTTGGGCTCATTATGGCTAACACCATTGCTCTGGCCATCAAAGTAAGTGAATAAACCACACTATCACTCATCATATTTACAAGATCTCCTTTGTCCGGAGATTTGGGACCTCAGTGAAGGGAGGAAGCAGGGTCCACATGGTCAGGTCATGAACTTTGTGTATAGTGCTAGCAATGCAAATGCTTTAGCCACTGAGCTGATCCACTGTTCTTGTGAGTCACTAAAAGCTGAATTTGATTATGATGCTGTTGATATCTCTTATAACTCTTGCTATTCTCTATTGTCCGGCTGGATGAACCTATAATGACTATTGTATACGTAATGCACGTAAACCTATGTGTCATCCAGGTTTTATTCTCTGATATGATATAAATGACCATCAACCCTGATTGTAAGGGATGTTGCATCAGGGAGAGGGGATCTAGTTCTGGGGTACCACCCGGGTATTGGACATTGTCCTTGCTCCCATAATACGTGTGCCATAATGTGATATCAGTCTGTCAGTCTCTGTGATCATTCGCTCTCTTTATCTGCAGTATCACGGGCAGCCGGAGGAATACAGCAGTGCATTAGACTACCTCAACATGATATTCACTGGGGTCTTCACACTCGAGTTTATTCTCAAACTCTGCGCGTTCAGATTTAAGGTGAGTTAGCGCCCATTTATTTTATACCGTCAGATGCTAGCCCGTCCCACTTAGCGGATCTCTTCACTGCCTTTTTACAACTGGAAGTTAGACCATCCTAATTCTATATGTAATGCTATTCAGAATGGCAGGAGCTAGAAGTATACGAGCAACCAAGAGTAGGAAGTCTGATCTCGAAGCTTAGTGCCAAACCCATTAAAAGGGGTATATCATGGCCAAAGGTGTCTTCACCCGTTTTCATATTCTAAAGTCTACCATGAACAGATGGGCCCAATACCTAGCTCAAATAGAAGTTTAGATATAGCCTTATCCACTGCGCATACTTAGAGCCCTCGGCGGTGCACTTTTCAGACCATCGACGCAGCAGAATTGGCCTCCAGATAGGAAATTAACACAGAGCTGTTGGTGTTTGCATTGATTTCTCGGCTTACTCGCTTATTTTTGGAACATCCTTCGGCAGGTGTATACTAGCTAGACTTGTAGTTACACAAGTCTGAATGAAAATGTTAAACAAAAATATAGAAATAGGGTTTCAGAGTGCAGTTTTTCACCTCTGTCAGCGAGCATTAGCACCATTATTGCACAATGATGAGGCCCGAATGCAACGACCTCTATTTACGGCTAGGGAAAACTGGCAAAGCACTTCTTATATTTTCCAATATTACGTTCAATTTTGAGTTTTAATCGTTGGGCCATTCGGGCTGTAGTCACTTCAGTGACCGATATTCGTTTTGTGGAAAAAGACTACTCGCTATCGCTGCTATGAATGCAGAGTTGCCTCATTTTAAGAATGGGAAACGCAACTCTGAAAGTATGCCAACCCTCGGCCGTGGAATAACCCCTTTAGCTACTAATGAACCCCACCAGTATATTGTTTTATTATGCTTTCAGCTCCCTGAAGAAGCATAGAGTCACTTTGATTTATTCTGTATTCTGGTGTTTTCTAGAACTACTTTGGAGATCCTTGGAATGTATATGACTTTATTATCGTCATGGGAAGCTTTGTTGATATCATAGTCAGTCAAGTCAATGTAAGTACAGACTTACTCAAAGTCAGTCAAGTCAATGTAAGTGTAGACTTACTGAGTTCCTTATTTCAGTCAATCAAACATACATTCAAAAATCTACACAAATTTACCCCATGCAGTAATGGCGAGGCTGCCGTGAGGAGTCATCATCAGGAAGTGGGTGGACGGAGGGTGAACGGGTGGCTTAGTAAACGGCCCACTGGAGGGCTAGAGCTTCCTGGTTCAGTTTCGGTTCGGGCGCCATTTTGTATTCTATTTTTTTTTATTGAATTCCGATTGTGATACTATAACAAAAGGAGGTCTACCCTCAGAGTGTAACCTTCTCTATTGGGCACTCGAGTGCAAGTGAAATGTCTCTTTTTGGTGCACCCTGAGTAAAGACTCGGTAGGTGAATTTCCGCACTACACCAGACGGACACACCAGGAGACTTGAGAGATTTTTATCGTTCATGTATTTTGTCCCTGTGCTTGTTTTCTATTCACCCCGTGTTTGACTTGTCTCCCCCGTCTCATGCGTCTCTGTCTTTGTTTTGTTGACAGTTTTCCCAGGTTTGTTACACTCAGCCACCAGTGTAGTGAACACAAATCGGTAAATTTAGTATATATCACTGCGATGTGATTGTGTGCTACTACTATATATCTGAAAATATAATCCACGCCACGCACCGCACAACTCTTCTGATGACTCAAAACCCCGGAATAAGATGGCATGCCCGTCCAGAAAACTAGGTGAAACAGACCACACGGGGGAGGGGGATGAAAATGTCAACTCCGAATGCAACACTTTATACTAAATTCGCTCTTTCAAGGCCTCTAGCTAACATGCTAGACCCAATGGGTATCAAAATGTAAATGCCATTTGGAAACTAAACGGTTTAGTTTCCGCTTAGAGGATCCGTTGTTGACTACAACCCTTTGTTATCCATTAAAAGTATGAACGACCCTGGGACCAGGCATCCGATATTGCTAATATTTGATGGTCATGCTTTATTAAGACAATTTTGTGTCGACAGATACTTTGATGACCGGCTTATCGCCGGTAAAGCTGAAGTGAAAATTCTGGTCGTTCATTGGTAAAATCCATAATGGGTATTCCATCTTATTCCATATTCAGTACCATTGAATTACTCCCTGGATGTAGACTGCCAGGGGAGGATAACCTTGCTAAGATCAGCCAGTTCGTTGTGGGTAAATCAGAAGAGTTTTGCTGTGCACCATGATGGATTTAGCATGCCACAAAAAGAAAATTACGTTTGAAGTTCTCTACTATTTGAAAAGCAAATTAAACTGATTCCTGAATATGTTATAATTAGTATGGAATCGTCTGCACAGTGCAGTTTTACCAGCTTGTTACTTTTGTTGTTGCCGATTTAACAGCTGAGGGGCTTTTTCTGCCAAAAATCCAAGCTTATGCCTCCTCTTCAGAACTCGTTATTCAAATGCGATAGCTCGATCCCAATCCATAAAGTTCTTTCCGCTCGGTGGTGATAATGCCTGATTTTAGTTTGGAATCTGACGCTTCCATATAGTTTTTTTGATAATCTTTATCTAGTTCGTCTGGCTATGACTAATCGCATTACATTGGTGCGAATAAGAGTTTGATGAGCGCTGCACTGTTTTCGGGAATTCCGTACAGTGAGTAGTGATAGCACACACTTCTTCCGTGGTGCATGCTCCACGTATTTAGAACGTAGACTGACTTAGAGGCCTATGTTGTGGCTCTACCCTCTCTCTGAACTAGTACTAGACTACTAGTTTGGATGTCTGTTACTGCTAGAAATGAAGTGCCTTTGTAGTTTTTTGTCGGAAAACTCACTCTTTTGCTGTGTGTATCACTAGGGTATGAATCCATAAACCGAACCAGGGTGGGAGAGATTTCGCCACATAAATTTTGTAATAGAACACGTACAGTGTGTGTTGTCTACCCACTAACTCCGCTCGTACAGATGGAATATTCTGGAAACCATGCTTCACATTTGTTCTCTCTAGGGTCGTCAGAGAGGCCTGATAAGCGTGAATTTTTTCCGAATGTCCCGCATCGGACGAATTCTACGCTTATTACATCACGGTGAAGGAATACGTACTTTACTGTGGACATTTTTTAAGTCATTCCAGGTAGATTTGATGTTGAAATGTCTCCTGCAGCAGATAACCTTTTCAGTTAATCTACTCGATTTTCCGCTGATTGTAAACATTCCATCGGTTCAGAGGCAGAACCTGCTCGGTAGGCTGTGCCTCTGACAGATGATTCTATCGTGATCGCGACACTATTACCTTCTATAGTTGGGATTATCAGTTATCATGAACCCGTAGTGGTTGATGACTGTAATATGTCATCATCCCTTCCAGGTTTATTCGTTTTTCACAGATCGCTAACCGCCTTTTCTACAATCTAGATGATGATTCTCTGATGGACTAGCTATCAGTACTAGTACCGGTACTAGTAATAGTAAACTGCTAGTGATTGTTATTGTGACTATAGCTGTTATTATTTGATCACACCCACCCATTTCTTTCCCACAGCCTGGTGGAAACAAGTTAAGTATCAACTTTTTCCGACTGTTCCGAGCTATGCGACTTGTTAAAGTTCTCAGTAAAGGAGAGGGCATCAGAACACTACTCTGGACATTTATCAAATCCTTCCAGGTAATATCAATGCCCTGCAAAAAATATACAAAATTACTTACAACTCTCAATACCAATGAGAGTTTACTTCATCAGCTAGTGCAAACTTCTGTCAGTCTTTCTTCTGGTAGAGAAGTTATTCCACCGTTGTATTGGCAGTACCTATACATAAATCTGATAGGATAGGAGACCACTCACATGCATGCCCTAGGATTTCCCGTGCCTGTTATTGTCGTGAAACTCACTCCTCAGTGAGACTGCTTCTTGGGTGGCCCGATCTTATCTTGACACAGAACTGCACCGTTCGTTAGTCATTAAAAGGCATTTTAATATGAGTGAACTCTTTCTTTGCATGTTGAAATACACTAAGCCTGTTCGCCCGGTGCTAGACGTTCGATATTCCCACTAAGGAGGCGTCTGAGTATAATAAAAACAGGCGAATAGCACATAGTCCAAACGTCTCGCATTGTAATAATCAGCCGACCAAATAGTACCCACTCACTGGTGAAAGTTTTAGTACCGGTGGTGTTCTTCGAGCTAATTAATGCAGTACTCACCGGATGTCAGTTCTGATTGGCTGAAAAGTAGTTGGCTGTCTCTGCTCGCTTGGTCAGGTGCCTGAAAAGCTTATATTTCCCAGACGCACAAAAAATCCAAACAGCTCCCCAGCGTGACCAATTTTTTAATGGTCGTCTGACCAATAAATAATAAGAAAATAATAAATAAATTCCTAGTAACGAGACGTCTAGCACCGGGCGAATAGGCTTACTGAAAATGACATAGATTTACATTTGATGGTAGATAAAACTTGAGGCGTTGTTCTGTCCAAATACACCTTGTAGGGAGTCAGTTTTGCTTACCATGTCTCAATCTGCATGGAGTTGTCTTCTTCCTAGTCAGGAAACAACGACAGTGCCATCTGCCCAATTTCTAGCGCACTGATTTTGCGACAGATGAACGCTTAATGAATTTTCACTTTTATGAAACGTGTGTAGTCACAAAAGTCCTACCACATGCAGCAGTCACACTGGGAGTAATGGTTATGCTGGTCCACAGTTTATAATTTCAGTCAGCTAATCTGATCAACTGTTGTCATATTTCACTCAATTTCTGCCAAAATGTACTTTTCACTGCCGTATGCTACTTTTCAGTCTGAAATTCTCAAACTCAAAGAAATTATATAAGAAACACTCTTCAATACCAAACTAATTATGAAAGAAACTGACTCTGGGCGATTCGCTTAGAAAAATTTGACTCACCATGGTCATTCTTATTCCGCCATTAAGCTGATGATCAGTCCATCATTACATGCCGACTCAGCCACTGAGTCAGCATCACAATGACAGCCATGTTGTTTTGTAGGCCCTGCCATACGTCGCTCTGCTGATAGTGATGCTCTTCTTCATCTATGCTGTCATCGGGATGCAGGTAAATGTCTCAGATGGAAACCCGGACACTAGCTTTGAGTACGGCTGAGAGATCATCGTCTTTTATATAGAAAGCACCACTAAGCCACCGCGGTATTTCCAACATGGTTCTCAGTTAAATCTGACTAACAGACCAATGGGAATTAATGAACTTCCTACACTCATTTGTGCGACCTGCGACTTCCAGAGTTTCAACAGTGTTTTGTGATGATTCAGTAATTATTCTTTGACGCTTAACAACTAAACATAGACATTAACAGCAGACACAGTTTGGTAACTCGCCGTCTACTGTTCCCAGGTGTTTGGCAAGATTCGTCTGAACCCGGAGACCGAAATCTGGAGAAACAACAACTTTCAGACGTTCCCGCAGGCGGTTCTGGTGCTGTTCCGCTGCGCCACGGGAGAGGCGTGGCAGGAAGTGATGCTGGCCTGCAGTAACAGACCGGATGTCCTATGTGATGAACAGTCGGACTCATATAAATATGAGAATCCCGATGAAGGATGCGGTACCGAGTTCGCTGTACCATATTTCCTCAGCTTCTACGTCCTTTGCTCCTTCCTGGTAAGTGAGTGGAGATAACTCTGAGTTTGTTATGATCGAGAGGGGAATGGAGGCTTATGCTAAAACATTTGATCTCCAAAAGCGTGAAATGCTAGAGGAAAAATGTATGGAGTCAAACCGTCTTAAGCAACATGTATGCAACCAGTTGATCAGCGGGGATGGCCATCCACGACTGTGTTCACACAGTCTTATTCTTGTCATGGTGTTGCAGATTATCAATCTGTTTGTGGCTGTTATCATGGATAACTTTGACTATCTGACTCGAGATTGGTCAATTCTCGGACCGCATCATCTAGATGAGTTTGTGCGTCTGTGGGCTGAGTATGATCCGGATGCCAAGTAAGTAGGACAATAATCCACACACAATGGACTGTCAGGGGAACAAGTTACTACCAGTATGAGTACTATCTGTGGTAAAGAGATTGGTCTTGTAAAGTCAAAAGAGCTTGGTTTCAGCAGTGGTGCTGATTTAGTCGATGAATCAGTCGGTTTGATTTGAAATGAAGATACACTACCTGTTAGCGCTACAATGAAACATCTATATTCTCATGTCCACTGGATTTGAGTCCGCGCCCCTTTAAATCACACTGCTTAGCACTGTGAGGTGTGTGGCTAGCACCGGCTAGTATCCCAGTAAATCTTCCCACCCAGTGATCATATCAATATGGTCAGGAGTTATCCTCTCTCTCTATGAGTCAGCGCCTGGCCTTTGGATTGACTGAAGCTCCCCACATGAAATAATTTACCCTGGTGATATTGCAGAGGTCGGATAAAACATTTGGATGTTGTAACATTGCTGAGAAAGATCTCTCCTCCTCTGGGCTTTGGTAAACTTTGCCCTCATCGAGTCGCCTGTAAGGTAGGATGAGCTTAGCTAGAAATTCCCATCAAGTGGTGATGTGTAACGCTTGGTTTTTTAACGGGTATTCGCTGTTTCTTTCAAACCTGGTACATTGACTATACATGGCACTGATTGAACATCTCTACAGAGTTTCTGCTAGCCTAAACGTGAGAAAAATGAATGTGAGAAAAATAAGCTGAATCGCTACTCCCATGCTTTTACAGATGGATGCAACTTTTATTGTTAGCTCCATCCCTTTAATTCAAGAGGCCAAAATAAGTTTGCCTGAGTGATTCCTTTAATTCAGGGATCCCTGAACCATAAAGCGTAGGTCATTTAGTGGCATTTTTTACATGCTCGTACATGCATGTACATCACGATAATAGCTGTATGCTATTCTTTTACTGGAGAATTTTTTATCACAAATCACAGAGGTTTTGTCGGTTTTATAGTAATTAGTGAACTAGTGTGGTGGTTATCTCTTGAATATCAAAGAGATTATATGTTTACAGCGGCTGGTCTCTATGAATATGCCTCTAAACAGTGATGGTACGGTGATGTTTAATGCCACACTCTTTGCTCTCGTGAGAACATCCTTACGCGTTTACACGGAAGGAAATCTAGGTATGACCATTCAGCCACCAATTATCCGCCTGCCTGCTGTAACTAATATTATAACCACTAGGTAAATAGGTTCCTTACTTGCCTCGTAAGGCTGAATCTAACAGCAGTTTCATGTCTGTCCGCTGGCCAGGCACTATTCTGAAAGGATGAATAGAGCAATCCTGTGAATATAGGTGAATTTTTTCCCTTGTGGAATTAGACCCACCCGTACTTACTGTACAAGGTTGATGGGTGATAACGGGGATTAACAACCTGATGTTTACCTGCTCTCAGAGTTTACTGCATGGTTTTCCTGCAAATACCCCCAGCTGCACTATATTTTATGAGGCCTATCAGAATTATTCTCTATCAGCAGTGAATTTAAACCTCCGCATTGATAGCATCCATACGCTCATAAGGATTCAAATAAACAACAAGCCCTCCCGGTGTTCTCTGAACTGAAGGGTGTTTTTATGGCTCATTACCTGCTAGAATTGTATGTTTTATTTTATGTATATTATATTTATTGTTTTATATTATATTACATTGCATTACATTACATTGCATTACATTACATTGCATTGCGTTGCGTTACATTACATTACATTAATTATATTATATTACATTAATTATATTATATTACATTACATTACATTACATTATATTAATTATATTATATTATATTATATTATATTATATTATATTATATTATATTATATTATATTATATTATATTATATTATATTATATTATATTATATTATATTATAT
>Ga0224501_10003176_pt1 | contig 12919 bp, 12 predicted proteins | sample SF_Oct11_sed_USG_4_FD_169105 | JGI IMG/M metagenome (GOLD analysis project Ga0224501, IMG submission 169105) | Sediment microbial communities from San Francisco Bay, California, United States - SF_Oct11_sed_USGS_8_1 | ecosystem: Environmental > Aquatic > Marine > Sediment | place: USA... | reverse complement strand
TCAGTGATTTCTATAAAATTCTGGCCGACCTGCGTGCACGGGGAATTGCAATATTGCTGTCCAGCCATTTGTTGTCGGAGATCGAGTCACATCTTGATCGTCTTGCCATTATGAAAGACGGTATTTTTGTGAAGCAGGGGAGTCTGGAAACTCTTGTATCAGAGGCGGTTCTTAAAACCAGTATCAGATTCAGGATTGTAAAAAATGAAAATGCAGTGATGGACAGACTGGTTTCCTACCAGATCAAGAAAAATGGCAACAATATTTTTACTGCATCATGTATTCGTAGTGACAAGGATGAATTGCTACAAAGATTAACCGGTTTGCATGATAGTGTGAACCTGATGGCTATTCAGGACCCCGGTCTGGATGAAATATTCCATTATTTTAATAATGAGCACTAGATAATTAATATGAATGAAATAATCCTGATTGCCAGCAAGGAATTTACCGAGCGATTGAAAAATGGCTGGATTCTCGCTATTGCTGTTTCCTTTATGTTGTTCTCTGTCATTATCAGTTTTGCCGGTCTCGGATTTACCGGCAGTATTGGACAGCCGGATCAGGAAATTACCCTGTTGAGTCTGACAAGTCTGGTTATTTATCTTGTGCCATTACTGGGACTGATACTCGGTTATGACAGTATTTCAGGAGAACATGAACAGGGCACTCTGGATTTGCTGCACTCCTGTCCGATCAGTTCAGGACAGATATTATTCGGCAAGTGGACAGGTCTTTCTGCGGTACTGGTGTTTGCGCTGACTATCGGAATGATAATACCGGCAGTGATTGCTGTTTATCAGGGACAGGACGTCATACCCTGGCTCTGGTTTTTGGTTTTGTCCATGTGGTTTGGAATAGTGTTTGTTACTTTATCACTTATGATGTCAACCACATTATGGAGCAGAGGCCGGTTACTTGGTCTGGTGATAGGTCTGTGGCTGATCTTTATTATTTTATTTGACGTAATATTAATCGGTTTGCTGGTAGCCACTGAAGGAAATATCAGCAACATACTGATAGATACCCTGTTCTTTTTGAATCCAGCAAGTGTATTTCGTTTTCTTGTTATTCAGGGCTTGTTTGGTGACGCCACACTAGTGCAGATGGGATTTGGAAATCACATACCCACTATCACTGCCTTGATTACTGCGCTGATTTTATGGACGATACTGCCGTTATGGTTTGCACGGCTGAAATTTTCTACCGGGAAATAACTAGCAGAGAGGGGAAGGAAGAATGAGTTCATTTTTTGATGGAATACCTGAGGCATATCAGGCGCCACTTCAGAAAGCGATTGATGATGTCAATGAAACCAATGAATTACTGCGGCAGGTCAAAAAAAGATTTGGAACAGATATTCCTGATGAGTTACAGGAAAAAATAGGAAAGGAATTCGAAGGTATCACGGTTACCGAGGAAGCAATTAAAGAGCTTGAAGTTTTAATCGATACCCATCAGGAGCGCAGAAGAATTTGTCAGGGGATTCTGGATGAAATTGCAAAGAACAATACATAAAGACAAAATTTTATTGATTGTGATATCAATTATGCTGGCTGGTTGCAGCTCAGACGAGCAGGGATCAATCGTATCAACTCCACTTGATTTAACACGCCACGATGTATGCTTTGTAGACGGGATGTTGTTAATGGAACACGCCGGCCCGAAGGCGCAAATTATTACCCGCAAGGGTGAAGTCCGTCACTATTGTGATACGCGCGAGTTTTTCTCAGTATTACTTGAACCGGAGGGTGCGACACAAATCAGGTTTTCCTATGTACAGGATTTTTCAGGGCTTGTATGGGGCAGTTATAACAGCCACTGGATAAACGCAGCCAGTGCCTGGTATGTATTTGGCAGTCGTCAATATGGTGCAATGGGTCCAACTATCATCCCGTTTGGTGATCGTCGTGCCGCAATGGCATTTGTTAAGAAGCAGGGAGGAGCTGTATTCGGGTATAACGAGATAACACCTTCTGTGCTTGAACAGTTTTTTAAAAAGACAAGAGACGAAATGCGTAACATGGAACAGCACAATCATCAGCCACATGATCATGCTATGTAGCTAATACCTCTTTTCCCCTGAGGCACGTTTTTTCAGTGAAAAGTAATGAATAGTCATTACTAGCATAAAACCAATCAATGCAAGTGAAATCGAGAACAGCAGGCTGGTATCAATTGTTTGCGGCATGATCGGCGTTGAGGCAATGAGTCGTTGCTTTTCACGTACGATTTCATAAGTGCGCTCCTGCCATGGCCATATCATCCATAACGATCCAATCAATATGCCTTTAATGACAAGCAGAGTCTGTTTGTGATAATGATGCAGCATCCAGACAATAACGCGTGAGAATGCGATCAAGCCTGTAATACAGCCCAGCACAAAAGGCAGGATCACAGAGAAATTAAAATCACCCAGTGCATTAACGATGTAGGCATACTTGCCAAGTATCAGCAGGATAAATGAACCGGAAATACCCGGTAATAACATGGCGCTGATGGCAATGAACCCGGAAAAGAAAATAAACCAGTTGGCTTCGGGTGTGGTTGCCGGCACCAGATTGACGATGACCAGCCCAAGTCCGGTTCCGGCAATCAAGATAACCAGATCAATCAGGTGTAGTTTACCTACTTGTTGCATCAGAATAATGATTGACGCAACGATTAAACCGAAGAAAAGTCCGTAAACCAGTTCAGGGTGACTAACAATCAATGCCGGCAGCGGAATAACCCTGGTAAAAAATAGCAGGGCAAAAAGAATACCGGTCAGGAGAGAAACCAGAAAGAGCAAATCATTTCTTGCTATTGCAGAGGAAATATTGAATCGCAGGATATCCCTTACCCACTTCAAATCAAATGATCGAATGGCTTCCAGCAGACGTTCATAGATACCAAGTATGAATGCCATCGTACCGCCACTGACTCCCGGCACAATGTCTGCACTCCCCATGCAAAAACCCTTGGCAATGGTTTTGGGTAATTCCCTGACGTCATTCGTCACATCCCGTCCACCAACCAGAAACTGCAAGAGTTTCATTGAAATTCCAATCAGTATTTGAACAACCGGCTCTAGCCAGTCAATCAAACGTGTTAGTAGAGGAGTGGCCATGAGCCAGCTCAAGATAACCAAAACCACGGCACCACTACCCACAATGCTGTCGGTTAACCAGTGTGCGCCGACAACCATTCGTGGCATGAGCAGGAACAGGCTGAGTATAACCATGAATATTCCCAATCTTTTTCCGGCGTACATCAGGAAAAAGGCAGAAACTATGAAAACAACCAGTGCATGGTCACTCGGAAAACTGCTGTTGGATCCGGCTTTGAATTCAAAATCAGTAATGATTTTTGAAAGCAGGATGGCATTGTCGTAAATAAGTGATGGGCCTGTTCGATCAATATCAATTAATTTAGAAAGTTTTCCTGCAAGTAAAGTGAATATAGCCATCCAGAAACCAATCGCGGTACGACGTGCAACAAATTTACCGTTATCAGAAAAAACAAATATGGCAAAAAGTCCCAGAATAATCAGACCGGAAAAAACATCGAAGGCGCGTGTATTGGTGACTGCCCAGAACCACTGCCATGCATACCCGCTCTCCAGTGTACCGTTAAGCGCAAAAAACAGTGCATTATCCAGTTTGTCCCAAAAAACAGCCTTTATTGGCTCATAAAACCAGCTGGCCAGAAGCAGGGCGGCAACAAGATTACAGAAAACAAGGATTAAAGGATGCCATTTACTGGCAGAATGGTTTGGCATAGTGATAACAGGTTCAAAAAAAACTTTTTGGTCAGGGGGTATGATAGGGGATACCTACTTGGCTTACAATTCACAAAACGGTAATCTTGTTACTTAAGACCTATCAGGAGTTGAATATGCTTGTTCATGGCGAAAATCGCGATTACATCCGAATGACTGTTGATTGTCAGGTTTCCTGGCGCAAAATAGGGACTGAAGAAGTACACATCGGGAATACTAAAAATCTGAGTGGTAAGGGGATTTTATTTTTAGCGGAACAAGAGATACCCATTGGTACGGTACTGGAAGTGAATGTATCACCGGAAAATGATGTTACTCCGCCACTGGATGCAACAGTGGAAGTGGTTCGGATAGAAATTATTGAGCCAGGCAAATATGAAATAGGTTGCCTGATTCAGGAATTAAAAAGCTGATTTCTGTTGTTCACACATAGAGATCTATGAATTCACCGGTTTTTTCTTCCTGCTGAATGCGGGAATGATCTTCATAGCTGGAAATCGCATATCGCGCAGATGCTGGACCTTCCAATGAGCCCTGAAACAGGGTTTGTTGGTACACACGTGATTTGGCATAGACCTCATCTGGGCGAGATGGCTGGTCTCTGAGCACTTCTCCGGCCAACACCCTTTCCGGTGGTTCACTATGTGATTTATCTTTGCCTTTTGAAGCCGTATCAGGGGCTGGATGGGTATTAGCACCACGATCCCTGATAGGGAACTGGTTTTGATAAATGCTGGCAAGAGATTGGCTGATTTTCATAAATTTTACAGTTAATGAGTAATCACTCCCGGAAAGCCAGCATCGGGGAAGCGAAGTAACAGACCTATAATTCTAGCCGGAAAACCGGTCATGCCAAGTTGGGTGTCAGTGAGCACTAACTTTATTTTATTGTAATGAAAAACAAATAGTTAAATAAGTTCTGCCCATAAATCATGTTCATCTGCATGAGTAATTTTAACCCTGCAGAAATCACCGGATTTTATTTTTCCATCAGCCTTGATGATAACCTGACCGTCAATCTCGGGTGCATCACCACTAGTGCGTGCCAATATGGTTTCGTCATCGACTTCATCAACCAGCACATCCATTATTTGCCCCAGCTTGTCTTGTAACTTATTGGCGCTGATCTCTTCCTGTACAGCCATAAAACGCGCGAGACGTGCCTGTTTCATTTCTTCCGGAATTGGATTGGGCAACTGGTTGGCTTGAGCCCCTTCAATTTCTGAATAGGCAAAGGCACCAACCCTGTCCAGTTGGGCTTTGTGCAGAAATTCCAGTAAATAGTCAAAATCGGCCTCGGTCTCTCCGGGGAAACCGACAATAAAGGTACTGCGCAGGGTCAGATCAGGACAGATATCACGCCATTGCTTGATTCTGTCCAGCATTTTGCTTTCGTTGGCAGGCCGTTTCATGGCCTTGAGTATGGATGGACTGGCGTGCTGCATGGGAATATCCAGATAAGGCAGAATACGGCCTTCGGCCATCATCGGGATAAGTTCATCCACATGTGGATAGGGGTAGATATAGTGCATTCGAATCCAGATTCCGAGGTCACCCAAGGCATGGGCAAGATCTGAAATGTGTGACTTCACCGCCCGGCCATTCCAGATGGCGGGCTGGTACTTGATATCGAGCCCATAGGCACTGGTATCCTGTGCAATCACCAGTAATTCTCGTACACCGCTGTCGGCAAGGGCAGTGGCTTCCTGCATGATGTCGGCAAATGGGCGACTGTCTAACGGACCGCGTAGTGACGGGATAATGCAAAAACGGCAAGAGTGGTTACAGCCTTCCGAGATCTTGAGATAGGCATAATGGGCCGGGGTCAGCTTGATGCCGGCGGCCGGTACCAGCTGGATATGCGGGTCATTAACAGGCGGTGCATGCTGATGGATAGCCTGCATGACTTCGGTGGTGGCATGAGGGCCGGTAACGGCGAGAATTTCAGGGTATTGATCCCGGATCAGGTTCTCGTTTACCCCCAGACAGCCGGTCACAATTACACGCCCGTTTTCATTCATGGCCTCACTGATTGTCTCCATAGATTCGGCGACTGCATCCTCGATAAAGCCACATGTGTTAATAACAACCAGATCGGCACCTTCATATTGGGGCCATATCTCATAACCCTCAGCACGCAGCTGGGTAATGATACGTTCCGAATCAACCAGTGCCTTGGGACAGCCCAGACTGACAAAACCGATTTTAGGAGGAACTAAAGGCATATTGAGTGGGTCACAAGTACAATAATTTTAATAGTTACTGGCCGCAAAGGTCAGTATTCTGGTTTGAAAAGGGGATTCATGTTGTGCGTATTATAACGCTTATTCTTCTCATAGGTCTGGTACTGATGTCATGGACAATTGGCCTCAGTGGGGTAGCACGTAGTGATGGTAGTACCAACGCCTTTGTCACGCCGGAAGAACACAGGGTTGTTTTTACCACGATAGGTAATTTTGATGATGTAAAGACATATATATCAGATGAAATTAAAAATCGTGGTCTGGTCATTAATAATATCTCCTATATTGGCGATATGTTGGAGCGCACCGGCAAGGACACGGGGGTTGGTAAGCAACTTTATCTGAAGGCTGAAGCACTGGAGTTTTGCAGTGCTGCCGTATCACGCAAAATGATGGAGGCCGATCCACATAACATCGTCATGTGCCCCTACATCATTTTTATTTATGTTTTACCTGATGAATCAGAGAAGGTCTATATCTCATATCGTCGTCCTGTTATCAAACATGCATCACAGGATGTTGCTGAATCATTGAAGGCAGTGGAAGATTTGTTACAAGGTATTATCAAGGATGCACTTTAATTATTATTTTGTTATTACATAGGTGATAACAAAATCACAAGCGCAACAGTTTTATTTCTCACGCGCGATGGCACGGTGTCCAATATCAGTTCTGTAATAAACATCTTTCCAGTTTATTTTTTTAACAAGCTGATAGGCATTTTGTTGTGCTTCCTTGAATGTATTGCCTAATGCAACAGCACACAGAACACGTCCACCCGCGGTAACAACCTTACCGTCTTTCATCGTTGTGCCTGCATGAAAGACTTTTTCATTTTCAGAATCTGTTTCCGGCAATCCGCTAATGACATCACCTTTGTTATAGGATTCAGGATAGCCGCCGGCAGCCAGTACCACACCTAGTGAAATACGTTCGTCCCACTCAACTGTTACCTGATCCAGCCGGCCATCAATAGCAGCGTCACATAGCTCGGTGAGATCTGATTTCAGGCGCATCATGATGGGTTGGGTTTCCGGATCACCAAAACGGCAGTTATATTCGAGCACTTTCGGTGTACCGTCTTTATCGATCATCAAGCCAGCATACAAAAAACCGGTGTAGGGATATCCTTCCTGCGCCATGCCCTTCACGGTTGGTTCAATCACTTCTTTCATTGCACGCTGATGAATTTCAGCAGTAACAACCGGTGCCGGAGAATAAGCACCCATGCCACCGGTGTTGGGACCCTTGTCACCGTTGTCACGTGCCTTGTGATCCTGTGATGTCGCCAGAGGTAAAATATTTTTACCGTCAACCATAACAATGAAGCTGGCTTCTTCACCGGTCAGGAACTCTTCAACTACAACCCGATGACCGGCATCACCAAAGGCATTGCCTTCCAGCATATCTTTTACCGCATCAATCGCTTCCTGTTCAGTTTGCGCCAGTATGACACCCTTGCCAGCTGCCAGCCCATCAGCCTTGACAACAATGGGTGCGCCTTTTGATTTAATGTAATCAACCGCTTTATCAATCTCGGTAAACACACCATAGTCAGCAGTTGGTATATTGTATTTTTTCAGAAAGTCCTTGGTGAAGGCCTTGGAGCCTTCGAGTTGAGCAGCACCCTGTGTCGGACCAAAACAACGCAGATCTGCTTTCTGAAAGGCATCGACAACACCAATTACCAGAGGTGCTTCTGGTCCAACAATGGTCAGTTCAATATTATTGTCTTTAGCAAACTTGATTAGAGCATCAATATCTTCAGCGGCAATAGCAACATTTTCCAGACCGGTTTCAATTGCGGTACCTGCGTTACCCGGTGCCACAAAGACTTTTTCCACTTTTTCTGACTGTGCCGCTTTCCATGCCAGCGCATGTTCACGACCACCACCACCAATAACCAATACGTTCATAATAAATTCTTTGTAATAAATGTTTAGTGTCTAAAGTGTCTCATGCCGGTAAAGACCATGGCGATGCCATGTTCGTCTGCCGCTTGTATAACTTCATCATCACGCATGGAACCACCGGGTTGTATTACTGCGGTGATCCCGGCTTCAGCAGCGGAATCAAGTCCGTCACGGAACGGGAAGAATGCATCAGATGCCATAACAGATCCTTTGACTTCCAGATTTTCATCTGCTGCCTTGATACCGGCAATCTTTGCGCTGTACACACGGCTCATTTGTCCGGCACCCACACCGATGGTCATGCCATCCTTGCAATAAACAATCGCATTGGATTTCACAAATTTGCCCACTTTCCATGCAAACAGGAGATCATTCATTTCCTGTTCAGAAGGTGAGCGTTTTGTTACCACCTTTAAATCATTTTTGGTCACACTGCCCAGATCAACATCCTGTACCAGCAGGCCACCACTAACGCGTTTAAAATCGAGTGCAGATGGGCGGGTTGCATCCCATTGCGCACAACTCAAGACGCGAACGTTTTTCTTTTCCGCCAGGATGGGTTTGGCATTGTCATTCACGCCCGGTGCAATGATCACTTCAACAAACTGGCGATCAATAATGGCCTTGGCAGTTTCAGCATCGAGTGACTGGTTGAATGCAATGATGCCGCCAAAGGCGGAGGTTGGATCAGTTTTGAATGCACGGTCATAGGCACCCATGATGGAATCACTGATCGCAACACCGCATGGGTTGGCATGCTTTACGATTACGCAGGCGGGCTGCTCAAATTGTTTAACACATTCCAGTGCCGCATCCGTATCTGCAACATTGTTATAGGAAAGTTCCTTACCCTGTAACTGGATTGCAGTGGAAACATTGGCGTCGGTATTATTGGCTTCACGGTAGAACGCAGCCTTCTGGTGCGGGTTTTCACCATAACGCATTTCCTGCACCTTGCTGAACTGAAAATTGATGGTGCGTGGAAAATCAGTTTTGTCCTGTTCTGTTAAACAACCCAGATAGTTGGCAATCGCTCCGTCATAATGTGAAGTATGTTCAAAGGCTTTAACCGCTAGTGAAAAGCGGGTGGCATCGGACACAGTACCATTCCCCGATTTCATTTCATCCAGCACAGTCTGGAAATCATTGTTATCCACCACAATCGTAACCGACTTGTGGTTCTTGGCCGCGGCCCTGACCATGGTAGGTCCACCGATATCAATATTTTCAATCGCTGTTGCCAGATCACAATCCGGATTGGCAACAGTTTGTTCAAATGGGTACAGATTTACCACGACCAGATCGATAGTGCCGATATCATGTTTCGCCATGACTTCATCATCAATGCCGCGTCTACCGAGCAGGCCACCATGAATCATCGGATGCAGGGTTTTGAGTCGGCCATCCATCATTTCAGGGAAACCGGTGTAATCAGAAACCTCGACAACTTCAATTCCATTTTCGGAAAGCAGTTTGGCGGTACCGCCAGTGGAAAGAATTTCAATATTGGCATCAGCCAGTGCCTTGGCAAATTCAACAATCCCGGTTTTGTCGGAGACGCTGATAAGGGCGCGTTTGATTGTGCTCATGAGTAGTTTTACTTCATTGTATTTAAAGAAATGAGCGCGCATTGTACCCGATCAGGCGGGCAGGAATACAGAATCGTTCCCTGTAATTTACAGGGAACGGAGAATTTACTTCAGCTTATTGAGGTAAGTTAATGGTATGGGTTAATCCAGACCGTAGAGTTTCAATTTCTTCCGTAAAGTACTGCGATTTAATCCCAGCATAATGGCTGCTTTAGTCTGGTTGCCACGCGCATATTGCATGGTTGTTTCCAGTAGCGGTTGTTCCATCTCACCCAGTACCATGCGGTAAAGCTCATTAGGTTCCTGACCATCCAGATTATGGAAATAGGTTTCCATGGCCATCTTGATATAGTCGCGTAAAGGCTTGTCACTTACTGCGATTGGATTAATGTTTTCTTGTTCTTCCAGAATTTCATTTCTGGCAATAGCTGTGTTCATCATGCAGCCAGTCCCTCTTGTTCTTGTTGTTGTTCAAAAAATTCACTAACCAGGCGGTGCTGCTGTTCCATTGAATCCGCCCTGTTTACCTGACGACGGAACTCGGCACTGCTTTTGAGCCCCTTGCTGTACCAGGAAATATGTTTGCGTGCCATACGAACGCCTGTGTATTCCCCGTAAAAATCATAAAGGTTTACCAGATGGTCTAACAGGATATCACGAACTTCTGTAACACCGGGTTCAGGTAACAGCTTGCCGGTTTTCAGATAATGATCAATTTCCCTGAATATCCAGGGACGTCCCTGTGCCGCACGTCCGATCATAATACCATCTACACCACTATAGTCGAGTACCTGTTTTGCTTTTTCGGGTGATGTAATGTCGCCATTGGCTATGACCGGGATATTAACAGAAAGTTTAATGGCACGAATAGTGTCGTATTCAGCTTCACCCTTGTAGGCGCAGGCACGGGTGCGGCCATGTACGGCCAGTGATTGAATACCGGACTGTTCAGCAATTTGTGCAATTCTGACGCCATTACGGTTTTCCTTATCCCAACCAGTACGGATTTTCAAAGTAACCGGAATATCAACAGACTCGACAACAGATTCCAGAATTTCACCTACCAGCTTTTCATTTTGCAGTAGTGCGGAACCGGCCATGACATTACAAATCTTTTTAGCGGGGCAACCCATATTAATATCAATAATCTGTGCGCCATTATCACGGTTGTGACGGGCCGCCTCGGCCATGAGTTTTGGATCAGCGCCGACAATCTGAACCGAACGTGGTTCGGTTTCACCGTCATGATTGGCGCGACGTTTTGTTTTTTTACTGCCCCAGAGTAATGAGTTGGAAGACACCATTTCAGATACGGCCATACCGGCTCCCATACTTTTGCACAACTGGCGGAATGGGCGATCAGTCACACCGGCCATCGGGGCAAGTATCAGGTTGTTTTCCAGTTGATAGGGGCCTATACGCATGGGATCAATAAAATTGTCTATAAAATGGCCGGCTATCATAACGTGACCAACACTGGTTTGGAAGTCAAAAAAAGGGGTTTAATTATTGTTAATAATCAGTTAAGTACTAATACAGAGGTATTTAAATCAAGAGGTTAGTGAAAATAGTGATGAGCAGGAATGCAGGCTGGTTCTCACTATTTGAAGTCAAAATCATAATTGATGGCGCGTGCGCCTGGATCATTTATTTCAATGACAGCACGTATCGGCACATCCGGTTTTATACCTTCCTTAATATCAACCGTTGAGTCGAGATAGGCAACAGGAAGGAAATAACGCCCTGCCACCGGACTTTGATCGATATCAGACAACTGAAACTGGATTACCGGATAGGCTTGATAAAAAGGTGACTTATTAATAAAGACAATCGTTACCATGAGTGCATTCTGGTAGTTTGGATGTGATCTAACGTCCTGACTGACAAATTCAAGCTGTTCGAGATTACTATACAAAGGCACCTTGCATTCGGTTATTTCACAAAACTTTATTACCCAGGGTCTGGCAGAAGCGATCTGACTCAGATCATCACGCATGGTGTAGATATATTGGCTGGTTAAAAGTAGCAGTGACGTCAGGATGCCAAAAACCCAGACAAGTTGTATCCCCCAGGAGGGTGTTTTGTCTTCTGATGGGATAAAGTCATCAATAGCTGTCGTATCTTCTGCAACCTGATCGGCTGTAATTTTTTCCTCTACTGGTTCTTCTACGGGTTTCTCAAGAGATTGCTCTGTAAGGCTGTCTAGCGAGATATCCAGTGCTTCGGCTTCTTCAGCACCATGTTTTGTTGAAGCAGGTGCATCATCGAAATCTTCCAGCTGACTTTGCAGGAAATCCTGCAGACTGCTGTTTTCATTCAGACCATCATTTTCTTCTTCTGGCTCAGCCTCTACAGTTTCTCCAACGGGTTCTGTGTCTGTTGTTTCTTCAGACTCTGAAGAGGCATCTAGTGGCTCTTCTTCCAGAACAGTTTCTTCGGTAACAGGTTCGGCATCAGTGGAAGCAGTTGCCTGATCTTCTTCTTCCAGCATGGCGGCCCATTCTTCAGCTACCTTGTCCGCATTTTCTTCGGTCAGCTCAACGGGCTCTGCATCTGTGTCAGCTTCCTGCGATATTTCCTCTGGATTGGGTTCTTCAGCTACAGACTCCGGTTCGACATCCTGAGATGGTTCGGCTTGCTCTTCTTCTTCCAGCATGGTCGCCCATTCGGATGCCATTTTGTCAGCTTCATCTTCAGTAGTTTGCTCAACTGGTTCCGTTGTTTCAGGTTCTGTTACTTCAGCTGTCTCCGTTACAGTTTCTGGAGGCACATTTTCCTGTGTGACTTCCTCTGGTGCAGGTTCAGTTTCAACTTCGGATGTTGTTTCAGCTTCTATAGATGTTGCAATAGATTCTTCTTCCATTGCTGCTTCAATCGTTGATTTACTCGGCCCGGGAGAAGCCATGTCTGTTTTATTTTTATCGTCGGATACTGGTGTTGCAGGTTTTGTTGTATCGCCTAATTCATTAAAGACAATGCTTTCTTCAACGGCAGGTTCAGGGCGTTGAAAGTCATCAGAAATAGCCTCCATAAAATCATTGGCTTCATCAAACAGGGAAAAGGCATCATCATCGGCTTCCGATGATGATGTATCCGGCTCCTGTGTGGCTGTTGAAGCTTCGGCATGAAGTTCAGTCTCTGGCTCGGTTCCAGATACGGGGTTTTCTATTTCTGTCGGTGGGATTGATTCAGCTGTGGTTTCAGTAGGGGATTGAGTTGTTTTGTTGCCGGGCAATTCATCCATCACATGTGCCATGGCCTCAAATACGTGACTGCACTGGCTGCAACGCACTCTACCACGCGCAACCTGCAAGTGTTCTTCACTAAAACCAAAAACGGTTTTACATTCGGGACATTGGGTAAACATAATCTCTATAGTGTAGTCGTCGTATCCGGATTCTTGTACGTGAGTCC
>Ga0224501_10003174_pt1 | contig 12924 bp, 10 predicted proteins | sample SF_Oct11_sed_USG_4_FD_169105 | JGI IMG/M metagenome (GOLD analysis project Ga0224501, IMG submission 169105) | Sediment microbial communities from San Francisco Bay, California, United States - SF_Oct11_sed_USGS_8_1 | ecosystem: Environmental > Aquatic > Marine > Sediment | place: USA... | reverse complement strand
AACTACTGAGAATTTCAGGAATTCTGACGGGCAACTAATGATACAAACTGATGGTACAATAAATTGACAAATAATGAAGGGATAGCCTCCTTGGAATGAAGAAGGTTCGGGTTCGGGTGTGTCGTTCAACAAGCTCTACATCCATCAATAACTAGAAAGTCGAGTTAAGACAATTGGGTGTTACTCAACTAGTGCGGAAAATGACAACACTGCAGTGCGCCAGCGCGTGCGAAAGTGACTGCTGCATGCGATATTCTATCCAGCAGTGAATAGACGGCAGCCAATGAAAATGTGCATTTTTTGCTACTAGATAAAAAATCGATAAGACTGATGCATTAGCCCGGATACCCTGACTAGCCCGGCTCTAACTAGAGGGGCCAACACAGATACTCAGCAGTTAGTGTACCAAGAATAAAACAAAACAGACGGGTTACAGATATTTTTGCATAGATGAAAGAACTGGGCTAGCTGTTTGCAAAGTGGTGCTATATACTGTCAAGCAGGTGAAAAGCGGTTTGAGCATGGTAAAAGCACAACATCACGGAACTCTTTGAAGTATAGCCCAATTAGTCTACCCACTCGCTGAGTGGCTTCCATGTAGTACTATTGGAAGCCACGATGAAAACCGGCGAAGTGAGTTGAGGGGCCCGGTGTGCCCTCGCTGCACTCGTTCGCGTGATTAGTCTACCTAGTGGTCGATTAACTGGTTGACTTTCAGTTTCAATAGTACAATTTGGATATAAGCAGTGAGGTATATAAACAGCATGGCACTTGTAAGAAACAGAGGACCTGGTACAAAACCAAATCACATGCATTCTCATGTATTTAACCGTGTGATGAAAGCAGCAGTAATTTTAAGGAACTGTATATATAAGCAGCATGTCTGGTACCAGACTCACATTTATCGCGCACCGATCATTAAATCATTATTGATCTAAGCCTCACCCTCTTTAGACTTGAGTACAAAGATGGCATAATCCTATCTAGCTCTAGCTTCTGGCTTCCACTGATGGAACCTTTTCTTGGCTTCCCTATTCATCACTCACTGAGTGATGTCTTTGGTGCATTGGTGCATTGAATAAGCTGGCTGCTGACCCAGGTACTATGGAGGATATTTGTGCTATTGGTGTCCTGAATGACCGGATTTCGTGAATGGTAGAAGCCAACATGATGCAATGCAAAATTTCTGATTTCCCAAAGTCTATTCAAGACTATTTATTCTTCGATGTTCTTTTTTTTCTCAATCTTATACTACGTACTTCACATACATGTGTTACAATCAGTCATACATGTACATAAAAATTATAGTGAACACATATCAGTAACAGATACCTTCTGTACACGCAGCAAATGATTGGAAACGAGGGTATGCATGAGAGGGCAATTCCAAGCAACCATGGCTATAAACAATAGTACCTATAAGTAGCATTTTCTGACTGTACCAAAGTGCTGCTTATATCCAGATTGTACTGCATTCGGTTGGAAACGACTCAGCCAATCAGCGGGTGGGTAGACTAATCCCGCGAGCGTGTGCAGCGACGGGCACACCGGGCGCCTCACCCCACCTCGCCTGTTTCCATCGGTCTGAATGGGAGATGGTTATCTTGGTATATTCTTTGGTCGTACATGTAGTAATAATTAATATAGGACTGAGTAATAAGCCTATGGCTATGCCTATACTACTACTCATTCCCTCTCGGTCATCAATGGTTAGTGTGATCAGTGATAGCGCCAAGTGCAGGCTACTACACCGTATGCCAGCATCCATCATCAGTACGCCACACCCATGTCTTTTGAAGTAACTGCATGCCGCTTTGCTAACAAACCCTTCACATGTGTCTTCATACACAATATTGTTGTATAAATGCGAATGTACACATGAAAAGCATATAAAGTTGAGCAACTAATTTGAGCACACGCAGCTCTGCATAATTTTGGAGAGCCGAGTTAAGTGGGTTGCCTTGATGGTCTCGAAAGTGTGTCATCATGACTCTTACTGGATTTCTCAATGATCAGCATCAGAATCTGAGAGTAGGGCATATCAAAGTGTGGCATATTGCAGAACCCCTTCCATTATAACTGTATGCTAGCGGAGTCATTACAGGTGTTTTCAGATACTAGTATGTTAACTTTATTATTTTGCTGCCGTCGCAATTCACTCACAAAGTTGGTGTCTGGGCAGAGTTGGCATAATGCAATCTGACGATGCCCAAACCTAGCTCCACTCGACCAGAGCACCCGCGGATTCAATGTGAAGCACGAGCTGCAATACTAAATGGATGGTTCTGGGAGATTGGGTTCAGTCAACTCAAGTCATTTGTTTACTCACCACCAACCGAAACGTTGCTACTCTTCTCGAGAAGCAAAATTACATACGTAGGGATATTTTATTGAAAGGGAAAGTTAATAGTGTTGAAACCAGTTAATAACGATGTTTCTGAAAGCAAAAAGTTCAGAAAGCCATGAGCGCAGCAATAATGCTAATGTAACAAACGCATCAAAAATATATATCGTTGCATATCTTCATTATACCAGTTACAAATGTGTCTGACTGCCAAAGCCACTAGTGACAGTTTGTTAGCAACGTCAGATGAGTTTTTGTGTGGACTAGGAGTCGGAAGCAGCTGGTTGGTAGTAGTTTAGAAATCACTCTTCTTTATTAATGGGCTTGTCTATTATATTTCGTTAGTGGCTGTCTACAACATGTAGAGCCCCTATAAATGGGTGCCTGCCAACAACAAAAACATAAAAGCTAAGCAATAAGTGAGTGCACATCATGGCGACAGTGGGGTGGGTTTTGATGTCAAGCGTTTACAGGGCTTATGCCACACTTCATCATGACTGCACCTGTCTGCAGATGCGGATAAAGCTTTATATGGGATGGCTAATTATGGCAGAAAAAACACTTAAATCTCTCTCCCCGTTTTTGTTGCAATATTTGAGCTAACGGTGATAATTTTAGTACAAGAACCGGGGTGAATCAGGATCATAAACGCAGAATGTAGTACCCAGTCAGTAGTTGATGGATGAGTGTGATATAACCCTGGTTAGACTTATGTAGCAATAATGGGGAGCTAGATGTGTTACTGAGCTATCTACTGTATGTTTATACACAACATTCTAAGTAGATAAATGAAAACTTATAGAGAAAGGAAAGGCTTCCACATGAGACAGATCTGGGGTAGATGACCATGAGTTATAAGTCCCATTGGTGACGTAGATTTGTTAGTAAGCGCTGCGTTACCTCCAAATTCAGTAATGAGCTGTCGGCCTATGACCACCGTTATAGTACGAATGGCTACCACCCTTCAAAGCTTGGCCATAATCGTCACGAAAACCGTGATTAGTAGCATCACCGTAACCATAAGAATACTTGGGGCGACTGGAAGAAAGAAGGTTAAACACAGGCATGAGCATGCAAACCCAGCGGAAAACAGCTGTAACTGCCACTGCCTAGTGCCTACCCCTATACAGTGATAGTTAAAGCTGCTGCAGTGAAATTGAGCCAGAAATATTCAAGCACAATGAAAGACGGTCATTTCTAGCCTGGATAGCGATAGTTCTGGCAATGAAAAAAATTTGTACAAACCAATCAAAATCGGAAGAATGGTCTGAAATCACATAGATATCTTAGAAATATTACTGCAAGTGAATAACTTCCAGACTGGGTTCATCCTCAAAATGAGTTCTGTGAGAAAACAAACGGGATATTTTATACCAGTGCAGTCTTGGAAGGGTAAATAAATAATACGGCTATAAAGTGCTAGTTGGCACCACGAAATGGTAGGCGGAGGTGCATAGAACAGGTGACACAAACATGCTAGCCAGTATCAGGGTCAATACTAACGTGCCATTAGCAAAACCAAGTATTGGCATAGGATAACTTAAGATAGATATCCTTCTGCCTTCCAGTGATATCCACTCTAAGGATAAACAGAAACCACTACACCGCAAACAGTAATTTTCAAACAGTCTCAACCAGCCCACTGTGTTAGATAGCACCGTTTCCGCATAAAAAAGCATTGGCAAACAAATATTTCAATGCACATCACATACCTTTCCAGTGGAATATTGTCACCATGATACTCCCTACAAGGAAAAACCAACCACCCATTAGTGCGCAAATAGTGAGGGAATGGCTGGAAAGACACCATCTTGCTGTTTGTGGGTTACAGAGAAATACCCCAGGGGTTGTCATCTGTTTGTTGACCTTTCCCTTCTTGTGCTACCATGGCCATAGGCATGCCAAACTTACTATCACTCTTCCTCCTTTCTGAAGAAGTACATGAGACTCAATGACTTGCGTGAGCTTTCGCTATCAAATCAGAAGCCAAGTGAACAGTGTTAAAAGGAACCAAAACAGACCCAACAGATGACACCAGCATTCCCCAAGAAGTAGAGCCCTTATAGATCTACCGAGAGATGACACTCTGTATGTACATTTATTATTATTGGTGCGCTAATGCGTGAAAAAGGCTTGGACAAGACATGGGATGAGACCAACATGCTCATATCAAACCGCTAGGACAGGGGATTTCATGCAGCAGAGCACTGGATGCAATCACATACACACACACGCAATATCTAGGAGCCATGCATGCCCACTAATCCGAAAATCACATTTTAGTGCATTTGAGAATTTCAGATGAAGTAATCCGACACAGCCAGGCTCCTAGTCATAAATACGGGTACATATCACCCATGCGTTAATTGGATACGGTGCACTTGGGATTTATCTAGAACACAAATTGAGTCTCTAGCCAACCTAACAATGGCAAATCGAGAATAAATACCAATACTCAATAAATTAAGGTGTATATACAGTCTATCCATTCAGATAATACATTTCAGGTTTTTCTCAGATCCAGATGCCTAAATGGTTTAGTCATGGAGGGAAGCGTTGGAGATGGTAGTCCAATGAAGGAAAAATGGTAACCCAATTTCCTCTTGTGTACATTACAAGATGCATTAGCAGCAAAAATGAGCGAGCGCTTGCCGTTTTAATGATGGGAAGACTTTAACTTTTGTAGCTCGAGAGTTCTGCTTTATATATTCGCTAGTGAGGGAGACAAACAGTTAAACTATTATGGTAAAATTTGTGTTCAACGGCTATGGCTAGGCTTTATACGAGGCACAATAATAAGACGCACATTTGATTGTTGAACCTGACACAGTGCGATGGTTATGCTCAGTGGAAAAACTATGCTGAAACCAAACAAGACAAACTACTGATGCATCACTACAACTTAATAACATGCGACAATCTCAGGCACGGGACTGAGTCACCACCAGTGTCAACATACAAAATAACCTAGTACAATATATTAACAGAATACTTACAATTCATCGCTTTTGTATTCCTTGTCATACGGAAGCTGTCTTCTGTACAGACTTGCCAGAAACAGGGAGATTATGAGCGCAAAGATCATCATACCAAGGCACCAGCCCAGACTGAACCATATACCATTCTGCGAACAGAGTAAAACTATTTTGAAACAGTGGTTCAATTTAGTATATTGACCCAAAAGATCACACATGATCATTTTAAAACAAAGATGACGCACAGAAAACTTACAAACGGATTGAAGACGGTTACGCAAGCAACGTCCACTAAACTCTGAATTGAGGTGGCCAGATCTTTACACCTGACTCCAAAGATCTGCAAGAAATAATATTGCATGTGTAAACTGGTTTCATTTTTGCTAGGCCTTGGCCATGTGGCAATTTGCGGTTTTTTAACAATTGAAGCCAAACTCTGAATGACAGAGAAGATTGCCATGGTTATTATATTTCCGGCACAACTGGATGCAACTCCATATTAACTAGGATTGCAGTTATAGACTGGTTACTCACAGTCTGATGTGAGAAACCTGGAGTGTCAATGCCAGTTTGGCATATTCCTGTAAACAATGCCCGCATGCCAGACCTGAACACAGTGGACAATGAGGATAACGGAATAGCCGAGTGATAGAAGGCTGGGCTAACAATCACAAGGTTTAGGGTCCGAATCCCGGTAGCGGCCAGCTCCCGTTGTGAGTATGACCTCAAGTCATATCAATTTAAGCTTGTAAAAAATATTACGATGGAGACTGATTTAATTAAGAGTTTTACTAAGAACGTTTTATGCAATTTTCAGATTTTCAGTTTATCCTCTTCAAGTATATGTATCTAATCTAAATTTAACATGAGATTGTATGAGTATTTGGGCCTGAAAAGGAAATAATAGGTGATTATCTACAAACATACTTTGAGGATCTAAGTCTATGAGTTATTCTGATTAGGTCTCCGACTTACTCAGTATTCAGAGAAAAACCGAAAATTCAAATGCATGAGATCTTGCAATCTTGACAATTTTTCAGTTTAGATTTTACCAACTCACCGAGTCAATAGTAGAGACAGTAGTTTGGTTCACAAGGGTCACTAAATCATCTGCTAATGATCTCAATGCCTACAACAGACACCGACATAGCTGTTTTACCACATCATGTTCATAGGAAGTTTGAAAACATAACTTCACAATCAGATAGTCTCACAATAAATAATATGATCCCATCTCCGGCTACAAGACAAGCTCATCATCTCATTAGTAATAATATGCCACTAACACACAGTTTCGGGATTATGCTAGACTACCACTGTGAGTGTGAGCTCCTCGTGTCACTCTTAGCTCCTAAGCAAGCCTCCCTATGAGGTAAAGCATTGATACTGGCTCGTTCGCAGTGCTTCCGGGTAAACTATAGCGGATAAACTAACAGATCTTTTCACAGAAAACCATTGATATGAATACATAGATCAGCAATCACTCTGCAATGCAAAACTGACCTCGCAGGCAGTATCACCGAGTTGTGACATCATCAAAATGGAACAGTTTCGATGGACTTGCTATGAATTCGTGGAAAAGGTAGACAATCTCATAAATTGGGTGCATGCTTTGCGGAGTTGTTTGCCCTTTGAATATAAAGGAAAGACAACTCGCAATATAATTGTTGCGATTGCTGTCTCTCCATAACATCACAAGCAAATCATTTCGCTTGACTTTGAGATTGACTATTCCCTATCCGTATACTCATATAAATGCTGAAAACTATTATGACTGCGAGAATGCAAACAAAAATAAGACCATTATTTCCTCACCTCCCTGACAATGTTAGCGCCATCGTTGTTTATTTTAGTCTGCGCGTCATTCAACTTGTTGAGTAGATCAGCAGCAGCTGTCTGCATTCTGGTACTACTTTGAACTCCAATGATTGTAGTGTTGAGATTTTCCTGCAAAATTATGGAGATTCTCTCACACGACAAAAATCTGATAAATTCATAACACATTGTATCGCCGGATGGCGATTGGAGTACTTTTATACATGTGATTGTTACAGGTTTCCCCGAGTGCGCTGGGTCATCTAATAGTAGTTGCTTGTGTGTGACGGGTGCTTTAAGATAGTCAGCCTGAACCTCTTTTTGTTATTTCATTTGAAAATATAAGGAAATGTTTAGCTCATCAAGATATAGATATAGCCATGTTATTTAGTACTGAGACTTTAGGTTGAAGATACTCACCGCAAGTCTCTCTACTTCAGGCACCTCTGTATTGAGCACAGATGTATACTCCATTAGCATTTTATCCAGTCTCTACAGCACCATGTATAGCATGAGAGTGACATAGGAGCACGATACGCTGGGTCCAACACTAGCCTCAGCAGACTAGTTAACGAATATAAACAATATATTCAACTAAAAATGCTTGCTCGGTGCTCAACACAACAATCAAATGTGTTTAGGTAATGCATACTTCTACATTAGAAGGTTGGGCTTGCTGCTGTGTCTTTATGACCTGGGTAGAGTCTATCAGTGCGGTGACGGTACTTCGTAGCGGCTTATTCACCTACAACCATGCAATCGCAAAAGTGACATCAAGCACAAACCATCCAAGATAGAAAATCTCCAGAGCGTAAGAGTGCGAATGCAAATTGAAGAAGGTGATGGGATCAATTATGCGTCTACTGCTACCAACTTTGCCACAAAAAACTTGTGCCGGTAAGATGTACCAAGAAACAGCGCATTCAGTCTGATGGTCACTTAAAAGTAAAAGGGGGAAATCTGGCCAATTTACAGAGAACTGACAATGTTGATATGGCCATCGAAAACCGGGCAGGCCTGGCAGTCAGAGACACTCTTGTTTTGATTTACACAGTCTCTGAGTTATGCATACATTCAGTTTGATTCACAAAACACGTCACTGCAGTCTCTTGCATCGTACTTACTGCGGTGATCACATCATTTAGGTTGTAAGTAGCAAAGTCTAGATTTATCAGATCATTTAGCTTGTTTGTCAGCTCCGTACTTAGGAAGTTTAGATCACTTGTCTGTATATTTATGCCATTTATGATGGCATCGATTGAAGCAGGGTCTAGATTATCCTGTGAATGAGAAACTGGGATATGAGGGTACATAGTCTTGTTTATGACCCGACCTATCTTGTTGGCTAATGTGAGAATCTTGCCAAAAAACCGCGGTCACTTCAATGTGCCACAACAATGAAACAGAGTCTCAATCACAGGAATGACCGAACTGATTAATACAAATAGGCCTGCAAATAGGCTTGCAAGGTAAGCAAGCAGTGTACGGTAAAAATACTGACACGAAGATTCTTCATGGATACTAGGGGAAGATGTTTAAAATCACTCTGTGCCAGTCTAATAACGAAGCCAATTAATAAACCATGAATCATAGCCTTGGGTGGTTAAGTTTACTTACCATGACCTTTTTAAACAGTACATCCCGGCTGAAACCAGCGGTCTGGTTACCTAGTGCTCGCAACACATCCTCAAAATCAGAGTCATCAAGGCAGCCTCTGTATAAGTATATATCATCAGAATGATGTTTACTAACAGCAGGCTAGTCAGAGTGATAAATCTTCCATCTACTAGAAAGCTTATACTATATTATACAAATCTAAACTACAGACTGCACTATAAACATATAATACAGACTATGTATCTATAGACTGCACTATAAACATATAATACAGACTGCACTATAAACATATAATACATACTATGTATCTATAGACTGCACTATAAACATATAATACAGACTGCACTATAAACATATAATACAGACTATGTATCTATAGACTGCACTATAAACATATAATACATACTATGTATCTATGGTTAGCGCCGTATTTACGGCCTAGGGCTTTTCAACCAGGCAGCGAAGTCGGCGAATGCATGGTAACACTTACTGATATACACCGAGGTACTGATTGAGCTTCATTGGTCCATTGTTTGTCGGTATGACTATGGGATTTTCAGCAAGCGCCTTAACAAGTGGCTTTGGATCTTGGACAGTCCAACAGAGATGACTGGTCACAAGGGAGCCAATAGAAAACATGATCACGGTGAGCAGCATGAGTAAGGAGAAGAAGATAAACGTGCAGCCAACTCCGCTGTAATAAAAAAGACAATAATGACAATGACAACAATTAGATCATCTATATAACCAAGTAAGAAGGAATGCTCCCTTGATGTATCACTGAGATGCTGCCTCTGAAGTTCAGCACAACATGACAAGAATTATACCTCTTAGTTCCATTGTTTACAACAGCCTTTAGTTACTCAGCTTGCAAATCAAAGGGAACTGAGTATATCTAGTCTAATATAAGGATGAAGCTGTCTGAAAGACCATCGCATTGTGACTTTACGAGCTACAAACAGGAAACGGTTATGCGTGCCTAGTCATTGAATTTATCTTAATCGTATAATAGTTGGTCACATATTCGTTTCCTTGAGAGCGCTTATAACATATCAACATGTGATGTAAACCAGGGGTGGATTTAAATCTTTAAATGACCACCCTTGAATTTAAACTTCATATAACTAGCTATTGCGGACTGAAGCTCAACACACACTTTCCACCTTGCCACAAGCCTGGATGACTCACCTGAGCATTAAGCTGGCGCCTGCCCCTCGGTTACAGCAGTTCGCGCCATGACCAGGTCTCTCGCCACAACCGCAAGTCAGTCCCAGCAAATAGAACAGTGCTATCAGTCCAACTAGACTTCCAAGACCGAGCGCCACTTTCCACCTAAAACATGAAAAAGTACTTTAAATATCTGGATGTTTCTGTATTGCGTGTCAGCGTCAGAACATCCAAAACTCAAAATCAACAGATAATGGGAAGTGGGTGAACCTAATATGAGATCATAACCATAGGCTTGTAATATCTAATGGGCATACAGTGTGTTGGCTAGGTGTTCTATGTTGATGGGGATAAGTGTACAATAAAAGATTACTCGCTAAATAGTATTAGTAACTGCTGCCTTTTTATTCTGTCATAACACATAACAGCGGCACTATTTACTAGCATGAATCATTATCACCACGTGTCCCATGGTCAGGTGGCAAGGGCTGTTATTATCACTGCCTGCCTCATATCTGTGATATTTCAGTGATATTGCAACAGTGCAGGATAGATAGTGCAGTATGCCGTAATTAATTATACAGGCCCATACAGGCCCGTGGCAGCACACCCCATCACACTGGGAGATTTTCGCGAGTGAATCGCCCTTGGCAACCAGTCAAAAGTCTCACATGATTATTATAGTCATGGGTCGATAGGACGAGGGGCTTATAGCGAATAACCGCACAGTCACAGACTTACTGGATGTCAAAGGCAAACTGAACGTCTGAGTTAGAGAGGTATTGTAGACCGGTGCCAATTTGTGCATCAAATGAGCCCAGAAACTACAACAAACGATGATGATCATAAGGCACACCGGATTAAACTCAAGAGACCGATGTTGGGTTGAAAGGAGATCATTACATGAAAAAAACATCAGCAGCCTCATTCAGGGAGTACCAATATATTATCTTCCTGCAGGTATGATTTAACATTTGAATGGTAAAGCATACATAACTAGCGAAACAGTGTAACAGAGCGTCAGCACTCTGACTTTACGGGCTTGAGTTACTATAACCAAACACTGCAACGGAAACCTGTTAATGTTAAAGAGACTGACCGGTGAGAGAAGGTTGCTGATGTTGTCGACTAGACCGGTCACCTGACCTTTGGCGTCGGCCACTTTGGTGAGTACATCTATAAAGAAAGTCAGCGTAATATAACGAGTAAATCTTCTTTAGTGAGCACCTTACAGTGACCTTTTCATTCAATGAACTTAAACGGGGCAAATTCCAAAATGATTACGCCTAACACCAGCCCCTTTCATAGCAGTTATAGCAGGGATAGCTCAGTTGGTAAAAGCTTGGATCTGCATTTTAAGGGTTGCAGGTTCGCGCCTCTCTGCCGGCGGGGTGTCTTTCTCGTATGGGTTTTTAGCAAGCCTTTCACTCCAAATTGCTAACATGGCTTCGGATCACTGCAGTAAAAAAAAAAAGAAAATTCCAACCAGTGAATTAGGGTCAAAATCACTACACGGTTGTAAAAGATCTACCTCTCCCTTCTCATTAAGAGCAGCGAATTTCAGCGGGTGATGAATGGCTTAGGTTGACCGCCCCCAACCACCGGGCCATCCGTTCAGTCATGTAGCAGGCGCTTCACACTGAATCAGCGGGTGCTCTGGAAGAGTCGAGCTGGCCCTGGGCATAGTCAGCTTCTACTATGCTAACCCTGCCCAGCCTGCAATTTCGTTGCTATGGTATAGTCGGAATAACGACTGACGCCGAGCTACAATGAGCATATATTCCAGTTCGAGGACAGCTTTTTAAAGACGAAATATCTAAGTCATAATTTGTTCTTTAAATTGGACGGTCACTGTAAAGACTCTCGTATATTCAATCATAAGGTCAAATGTACATAACCTCTACAGTTCCCCTTTGTTAAAAACGCGAATACAGTAAGTCATCTATAACATTCAACATATCCATCAAACATAGCTACGCAGATGTTGTACCAAGCTACCATATACTGGACTCCGATCTACACATTACTGAGTGGCAGTTACAGCTTTGTTTACCAGCGTGCAGCGAGGTAACCTGCCGAGATCGAACACCAGGTTTACAGGATGGACGATCTTTTAGAGGGCGACAAGGGCAACTTTATATATGTGTAATCCTCAAGAGGTCAGAAATCAGCAATGTAACACCGCTAAATGTCACTCATCACTTACCAGTTCTACCGCTGTCAAAACTTTGGTTAATTTTTGTATTCACCGTCTCCATAACCTAAAACATGCATTTCATATTATTTCATGTTTGTCCCCTTATCTAGGTTATCTAGGTTATTATTAGAAGTACAAGATGACCAATAGAGCTGCAAGCAAATAGGTTAGACTCTATGTAATCATTGGCTGGTACTAACCTGATCAAAAGCTGTCCTAGCCCCGTTAACACTGTCCAATCGCTGTCGGAGATTCTCAATATCTTGTATCGCCTGTAAAAAGAAAGTCCACTATTCTCATAATGCCTGTGTGTCTTAAACTCAACTTATAATCAACCCCGAGTGCGTGCCACAGAGTTATAAATAGAAGTATAACTCTATATACGGGTGCGTATATAATTTACCGTGGCGAATGAGACTTTGACCATATCCTCCGCAGCTTGGGCAGCATTTTTCAGTCTATCACAAGCGTTCTGATCAGCGCAGCCAACGAGACCTTGAGCTTGAGCATTAGCGCGTGTCAGCTTCGGTTCCGCGTTTCCAAAGGCCACTCCCACTCCATCAAGATAAGTCTTTGCACTAGTCATGCTACTGTTGATTTGGCTCACCTCTGTAATGAGAAAATAACTTCACCAACAAACCAGCATGGGACAGACCAAATAGTTCATAATGGTCATCCTGTCCGGTCATTGACTTGACGGTCGTTAGATATCCAGCGTAAGCTATAAACTAAAGCATCGGTCTTCATACTTTAACTGTATATATTATTCTTCTGCGCTATAATAATGTTACAGAGCATGCTCAGGCCAT
>Ga0224501_10003173_pt1 | contig 12926 bp, 9 predicted proteins | sample SF_Oct11_sed_USG_4_FD_169105 | JGI IMG/M metagenome (GOLD analysis project Ga0224501, IMG submission 169105) | Sediment microbial communities from San Francisco Bay, California, United States - SF_Oct11_sed_USGS_8_1 | ecosystem: Environmental > Aquatic > Marine > Sediment | place: USA... | reverse complement strand
AGATTCTACCAAGAAAGGTCACGACCTTTAGTTTGTATAAGAATTCAAACTGGCCAGTTAATTGATCAGTGCGCACGCGCGCTGGGTCTTGTAGGGGCTCAGAGCTCAACAGCACTAGAGCCCTCGCCTTGACATGCAACTCAACAGCGGGTAGTTCCATTGTTTATACGTGTATACAATACAAGCTCTTTACATGTAAAAGCGAACCCGCACATACAGACCACACAAAGACATTGACATTATGTGCGATCTAGCTGCAAGGTGAATCGCGCAAGGGATGCAGTATCACAGACCCCTGTAACTGGAGCCCCTACGAAGACCCAGCTGCATCATTTGGGAAATAGGCCTCATGACCTATGACCATGACCTATGACCTATGGTATAATCTTAGTATAATCTTTTTTAGTTTCTTATGGCCTGCCAGCAGTCACAGATGGGGCGGTAAGAGTAGTTTTTCCCTTGTTGCGACCCTGCATAATGCCGAAGAGCCAGGTCACCTGATCAAGACTGGCACCACTAGTGATTATCATTATTATTACTATTCCGCTACAGGAACGGTGGTAGTTTCTAGAGGTGTCTTCACGTCTGGTCAAAGTGAGCAGATTGACACTGTGGTGCATGAAGTTGGACACGCTCTAGGCCTCTGGCATATTCATCATGGTATCTCAGAAATGTCATGCTCCGACAGGTGCTTGGAAAGAGAACCCTCATTCGGTTAGTAATATTAAAAAAAGCATGCGGATTCAATTAATTTTAGATGACAGTATCACTAACTTACACCAGTAACATGTGTCACTGCTTACACATGTTATGCGAGAATCTCTAGGTCACTGACAAGGCATTAATTTTTTTTCCCAGAACTTGGGGACCTCTGTGAAGACACAACACCAACAGCGAGACACAAGTCCTGCTCAGATCCAAGCCCCAAGGAGGATACCTGCTCAGTACCCGGAGTCAATGAGAACACACAATTCAATAACTTTATGAGTTATGCTAGTAAGTTTATGTCAGCCGTATCTACATCTTCTTCGTATCTCCAAAACATAACAACTGTCAGAAGTGGTGCCGAGATTGGCCTACTGAGTCTTTGAATCAACATTTCTCATGGTCCGTCATTAGGGGACTTTCTGCTTGAATCTGCGTGCCCTATAAAGGGTGTTGTGAAAGGCAAAGTTTTGTCCGAGCTGGGAGTTTTTCGACAAATACTCGTGGTGTGAAGATGTATGAAAATTGTGTAGCTTCATATGGTGCTGGGTGTAGATTGAACCAATTCAATGTTTGAATTGCTTTGTTGCCAGGCAGAAAATCTCACATCGACGCATGCTGTTAACCATGCTATAGCACCCAGTGGTCTTCTTGAGACTCCTGAAAATTTGAGCCCTGTTGGCTGCCGATCAACAGATGTTTCTTATCGATAAATTTCTGTTGTGGACTAAAGATTTGAGGACAAACATCCATGTATAAACCCAGCATATGGCTGAAAAAGTTCATTCGTGTTTCTCCCCAGGCGGATTTAACTCCAATTAGTATTAACCCATCTTTCATGTACATATACAATATACCCATGGGGTAATAAATACCTCAGTAGATAGGGCATTGGGCTAAAGACCAGAGTCACTTGCAGATTGCTTGGTCATTTGTGGATTAGAGTCAGATCGACCCTCCTATAACGTAGCCCCCTTTATGGACACAAGCTGAAAGCAAACCACTGGCTTGGCGAACTAGCCAGCCATTCTCGCTAACAGAGACATAAAATCTGTCATAATAAGATATTCTCTTCAGTGATTTTTTGTTACGAAAAAAATTTGGCACCAATTATATTTATAAAAGAACGAAATTGTCTCAAGTTTTCTGGGAGCGGCCCGGCTGTTGTATAAATTACTCAAATCCCTCTGATATTCCAGGTGGGAGCTGCTCCCCAGCAAAGGTGTTCACCCATCAGCAGGCTGCTCGGATGCACTGTTACCTGGATCTCGTTCACAATTCTTTAATCGCTTTAGACAGGAAACCCTCTCCAATCCCTTTGCCACCCCAGGTAATTAGTACGTTAGTCATGTAATGGAAATCTATATATGATCAGGAGTTCATAGAAATCTTCATTTTGCTGCCCATCTTCCAATAACCATACCTGTATTTACATTGTCTTTACTTAGTGGTCCCACCGAATGCTAGTCACTGATTACTGGTATTGCTCCTGACTCCACATCTACTTGGTGATTCATAAATAGCACTCTTTTTGCTGATTATTGAGGCATAAACCCCACCATATCTTATTATACTACGTCATAACATATCACATATATCAAATTATAATTATCATATATCATAATGCCTATCTCTTTCTAGGTGACTTACGCAGATGAGAGTTCTGTCACTCTATCGTGGCTGCCTCCGCTGAACACAGCCCAATCAAGGTCAGAATGCAACAGTTGTCATGGTGATGGAATGTTTGAGCAATACGCCATAGAGGGCTCTATGATAGGAGCAGAACACTATGATGTAGTGGCCTTGGAGTCTGGTCCTGTGCATGCCACAGGTAAACAGAGGGATTCAATAGATAATAGTGCAATCTCCTCTCCCCTAAATGAGAACATAAAGGGGCATTGGCTATAATTAGGTAGGTAATGCATACAGTGGTAGCCATCCACTGGTCGATACGCAGGTCATCAGCTGAAAATCACGGGTCAGGCGTTGTTTCGGAGCGTACTTCAGGACAACTCCCCATGATCCGCCCCAACAACTTGACACTGCACCCGTGCATGGGGCATACCGATTCCCCTGCTATTTAATATGACGGTGCTATCTAATTTTGATTTAATTAATTAAAAGTTTAATTAAATTTAATTTAATTTTAAGAGACATTAGCTCCAAAAATATCGTACTTCAGTTTTGGAGTGTGTTTACCAGTTAATTAGTTTCCAAGTAATGATTTCTATCCATTATTTGGTTCTTGAATTGATTTAATTAAATAATTGTTATAGCTAGAATTTACTTTTTAGGTGCACCAGATTCCGCAGCATGTTTGAATGAACACGAGACGTGGAATCCGAGCCTCTACTACAGAAAGCTAGACACCTGCAATGACCTGTGTCAGTTTGTCTTCACATTCAAGCATGCTGTTACACCACATGACATCAAGCTCTGGGTGACATGGTAAGTACAGTGCTTGTGGTGGCTGGAGTGATAAATTAAGGCAGATGGCAGTGGATTATGGAAGGCAGGCGCTTTTAGTGCCTGATCTGTGGGTGACACAGCGGGTCCAGTGCTTCTGATAAACCGCCTATCAGAAAGAATCATGGTTGTTGTACTGGGTTGAATGCCGAGGTCAGGTGCTCATGGTGATTTGAAGCCATGACATGTCAAGTGCTTGTTGTACCAACCTTACAGCATGTCAGTTACTGTCATTAAATAATGGAGACCCTCCCATAGAGTTATTTTCTCCATGGGGTACGCGGGTGCAACCAGAAATTCTCCTAATGACGCACCTTGGGAAATACCTAGTCAAGATTGAATAGGCCAACTTCTGCACCACTCCTGACAGGGCACCTGAGGGGTACCTGCACCACTCCAGACAACTGTTCTATCATGGAGACGCTAAGAAGAAGCAAGCCTCCTGCAGATGCTACTGATGGGACAATTCCAGATAGCGGATACCATAGATGCAATAATTCATGTTACATATCTATGTCTATGGGCGTGATTTTATTTCATTCAGGTTTCCAATGATGAGCTATCAGCCAGTGGAAAGCATCACGCTTCTGACAGAGACAAATGAGCTCGCTGCAGAGTTCACCAAAGTCCATCTTCAATGTGATCAGCCATTTACTAAATCCCTACAGACCAATATGCTAGTAAAAAAGGTATTTTCACCTGGCCTAACTCTAAAATACCACTCGTGCTCAAGATCCCGGGTCCAAACACAGCTTTGGTGTAGAATTTTCACAAACTCTCCCTTCAACTATCAGTAAATACTGCATGGGTACTTCACTCTCTTTCTTCAGAGCTGGTAAAATTGAAGGCAGCGAGGATCAAAGAGAAGTAGTGCCCGACCATTGTCGGAACATGTTGGCTCTTTAATAGACACTTCCCGTAAGGCTATTGGCTTGGAGACAACCTCTACCTTTACCTCCATCTGGTAGCTAGAGTCCATAATAATGTGTTTCAATTTCCAGGTTATGGTGAATGCGTACACACCAAATCTATCATTTGATGCTATCCAGCTGATATCAGCTCCTCTATCAGCTATTTGTACTGGGTGTCCCAAACTGACCTATAAACTTACTAGAACACCTGACTGGCTGGATACCAACACCGTCATCATCGATGACCTGTGAGTAAGGGATGAACTCAAAGAGATTGTACAAAACCTTGGTGCTTTTCTCTTCAGGCTAAAGTTGGATACTTGTTTTTTTTACCAGTTTCGGCTTATTACAGAGCACCGCGAGCTGGTCAGCAGCGTTGTTCCCCTCACAGGAAGGCTTTTTGTTTTGAGATAGGATCAGTGTCAGGGGCTCATCATCGCAGTGGGTGCTCAACATGACTAGGACTTAAGCCAAAATCTGTCAATGGCTTGAGCCACTCGCTCAAGCCATTTAGCTGTCCTACTATCCCACTATCCCACTATCCCACTATCCTAATATCCTAATATCCTACTCCCTCATGCACTACCCCACTATTCCATTACCACACTATTTCTTATGTATTACAGGAGATATGAAGACAATGCAGTGACAATTGGACAGATATACACATACACTGTGAGCGCTGTATTAGGAGACATTGAAGGGAAATTATCCCCTCCCTTCATATACACCCACAGTAATGAGTACTGCGGGAATGGAAGACTGGAAAGGTAAAAACCTCTTACCTTTTATGAGTTATTCTTATAGGTTAGGTTAGGATGATTTTGTTTTTTTGTGGATGGCATTATTAAGGCAAACGCCTTGTTTACAAAATGGTCCATGGAAGAGAAAGTAGCAGTGGTAAAAATACGTAGACGGAGAAACAAAATGAGGGACACCAACGATCGTGCATGCAGTGGAAGATTCTAGGATTTGCAAGATGACAACTGTGAATTGTTTATTTATAGCTCTATGTTTTTCTTTCTTGTATGACGTCGTTGTCGTCGACGTCGTCACCTGTACGGTGAGGTTGTGAGGTTATATACTTGTCTTTTCATTAATTTGACCTTAGCATGGAGCACCACTGGTGAGGTAAAATCGATGCTACATTTCGTAGTGACGTCTATGCTTTTGTCATAGGGCTAGGATTTTTGTCAAGAGCTAATACTCACAACAAGAGTCCACCATGAATGGGAACAACCTGATGCCTTCTCACACTGCCTTCAATAGATCATAATTTACAATCCTCACAGAAAGTCAGAATTATGAAATATTTTACTCCGAATTGATGATACTGTATTTATGACATGGGGAACGCGGGTGCAACGAGAAATTCTCCTAATGACGCACCTTGGGAAATACCTAGTCAAGATTGAATAGGCCAACTTCTGCACCACTACTGACAGGGCACCTGAGGGGTACCTGCACCACTACTGACAGGGCACCTGAGGGGTACCTGCACCACTCCGAATTGATGACACTGTATTTATGACATGGGCTTATTTAAATGACCTTTAACTTCTGTTACAGTTCTGAGCAGTGTGATGATGGTAACAGGAAGTCTGGGGACGGATGTACTGGCACCTGTCTTATTGAGCAGGGATTCGCCTGCGCTGGTGAGTAAGACAGAAACAGTGACATAGGTCTTTGTGTCATCGCTTTGCTGGGGAAACTAGTTGCCAGCAACAGTTAGAAAAGGAGGCTCTAGACATTTCAAGGGATATCAATGAGAAACCAGCAGTTGTCTTCTAATTGCAAGAGCAGACTCGGACACCACCTCTTTTTAATGTTCTACTTACTGGTGCAGTCCCATTTAAAGGGGTGATGACACGGTCGATGGTAAAAACACTTTCGGAGTTGTGTTCCCCATTCTTAAAGAGAGGTAACTCCACATTCATCATGCATTTACGACCCCGAATGGGTCGAATAGAAAGAAAATTGGATCTAATTACTAAAACTTAATAACCTGATGATCTTTATTCCCTTATAACATCGAGTAGAACTCGAAATTGAATGTAATATCGGAAAAAAAAACTAAAATTGTAAGAAGTGTTTTGCTGGATTTTCCCTTGCTCTAAATGGAGGCCGTTGCGTTTGGGCCTCTATCATTGCGCGATGATGGCACTAACTCTCACTGACAGAGGTGAAAACTGCGCTCTAAAACCCTATTTCTGTACCTTTGTTGCACGGGTTCAGACTTCTATAACTACAAGAGATTTTTTCAAACATCAGCACGCAAGCCGAAAAATCAATGCAAACACCAACAGCTCTGTGTTAAGTTCTTATCTCGAGGCCAATTCTGTTGCATCGACAGTCTGAGAAGTTCGTCATCAAGGGCTCTAGGTATGCCCAATGGATAGGGCTATATCTAAGCTTCCATTCAAGCTGTGTATTGAGCCCATTTGCTCATGGCTGGCTTCACAATCTGTAAACAAGTGAAGGCACATTCGGGCATGTCTTAATCCCTTCAATGGATCCCTTAAGCTAGAGGCTTGTTGGAGTGGTAGAAGCTAGGAGTTGTGTCAGGACCCATCCTCAGAGTGGGTGCTCAGCATACCTAGGTTTTATTAAATTATTTATTAATGTGTAAACAAAATCGCTCGGGTTGACTGACCCCCAACCTTCCAGGACCATCCACTTAGTCTTGTATTTCGCCCTTTTCACTGAATCAGCGGGTGCTCTAGTTGAGTGAAGCTTTTACTCAGCTTCTATTACACCAACGCTCTCGCAGCAACTTAATTAGTTGCGGTCTTTTGTCGCATTGCGACCGAAAGCGAAACTAGCATTATTATTATTGTTACTAGCATTATTATTATTATTACTAGCATTATTATTACTTAATTCACTTTACAGAGCCGGAGATGTGTAATTTCTTAGGATTTCTTGCCGTATTCTTCTGTTCGGGTATGAAACCATTCCCCATACGTGCTGTGAGCACAGTGCTCATAGTAAAATGGCAGACTTCTTCAGGAGCAAGGACTTCAAAATGCTCAGCCTGAAGAGGTCTGCCTGCTACTAGTATTAGTGCAGCTACTACCACTCATTACCCGCTCAGTTAAGTCAGGGCAATTGCTATTGGATTCTTATTTCGACTTCATGCATGTTATTGGATGGTTAAACAGATTTGAGAAATGCTATTGCACTGTTATTTAGCCTTGGTAAACGCTAATAAATGGTTGTTGAGCCTTGCATGGTTACCTCAACTAGTTGCGTGTAACATAGATCCTTTACCTGGATAAGGACAGCCCACAGCTATAGAGCATGCTATATGGTAAACAGGCAAATGGCTATTGGTGCAGCAAAGTCTGGCTCTTGAAGCAAGTGGTGGGTGTTGGGATAAGAAAACCAAATATTTGGTAGTTTTTTGTCTCAATGGGTAGTTTGATTGCTTGCCTGGTAGGTCACTGCCCGGTAGTTTCTTACTAACACTGGTTACAATGCTTTGTATCCCATTTGCTAGGTTTAACTGCACAGATTTGGCGACTGCTATGATATGCAGCATGTACCGCAACGAATCGCGAACTATGCGTGCCAAATATTTAAAGAAATCGGTCAAATTTTTAATGGGCAATAGATAACCAATGGTTGTTATTTGTTAGCTTGGTTATTCAACAGGCTCGCTATGAAATTTTAGAGTAGACGAATTATGAAACACGAGAAATAAAATTGAACAAAAATCAGCGTTGATCGGTAATTGATGCCAGACGGTTTTCATCAATCATACACAATTGTGAGACTTTGATGGCGACTCACCTCGTTTGAAATTTTGCGACTGTTTATGTTTATTACTGTATGATGGTGATGTGAAGGTTTGTTACTTGCTTTAGGTACACCTGGTTATTGCTGGAAGATCGTGAATGCAGAGGCGAGGGAGTGCAACTTCCACTTCACTCATGAGGAAGATGGGTGTGGTCATTATGTACCGCCCACATTCTCCGACCAATGGGCTTCAACGGCGACTCCAATTGGTTAGTCATTATTCCAGGGATGGCCATAAGGACAATAAGGCTGACGCATCGATATCTTAGTGCATAACGAACTGGGCCTAGAATGCATGGTCCCTTATTCGATTCCTCGGCTAAAAACTTTGTGTTTCCCAACACCCTTGTCAGTTCCAGATCCCAAGGGAGGAGGACCTTCCATAGAATTGCCTTCTCTATGGGGCGCGTGGGTGCAAGCGGCAAGTTTCCCAATAAGATGCCCTAGGAAAATGCAAATCGAATACGGGGTAGACCTATTTTTGCAGAGCCCTGACACAGGAAAGATGAAGAAGATTAAGTCTTGGCCGATCGTGTACATGTTTATGTTGTTGTAGGTCAATATTTGGACTGCAGTCCCATTCATGTTCTCACTGGGCCTCCCCCTATTGGTCAGGAGTGTGTGGCTGGGCCCACACTTATTCCATCTTCTTGGATGCCTTGTCAAATTGACTACACAATGGAGTATGACACATATTCCCTTAAGGTAATAGCCGTTAGACTTATTCATATCTATATTGTTAATTTATATTATGTATTTATTAATATTACGCTTATTTATATTTCAATGTTATGGGTGGGACTTTCCATTCCATACTGGAGAATTTGACAACCTTTATTCAGCGAACCTCCTAAGCCTAAAGGCAGTTCTGGACCGGCAGAAGTTAGAAATAATAGAGACCTTGCGTATGAGAGGGTTACTTCGAAATAACTATGGTTACGGGATCTGGGTTACCGTAAGGGTTTAGTAATGGTAGTCAGTTCGAAGTCGTTCTCTCCTGCATAAGGTCTGTACATTTACATTTCTCTCGCATTCACAGTGGGGGGCTTCCTCGACAAATCGGGCTTGAGTTTATGTTCTTGTTACGATTTCAATCCATAATCTCTACAACCATTGAGCTATCTAATATACTCGCAACTGCGCAACTGTGTGGAACGCGCTGAGGTTAATCATTCAAAACTAATGCATTTATCTTCTATTACTATGGCCGACGTGATTGGCTACATTTTTACCAGTGAATTGTAACTATTGTCCAGCCATATACAGTTTTCTCTCAAATAACGAGAAATTACCTACAGACTATTACTAATCCTGGCGTGCTGATCTGGTGATTTATTGACCACCCTATGATTGTTATAGATCCACTTCTTCCTTCTTGTTAAGAGTACAATGTATACGCCTATCAAAAACCCTTCACCAAGAGGTCAAGGACAGCTGTAGACAGACTATGGATCACTAAAAAATCTGGAGACTGTGAATAAACAATGTGATGCTCAACTTGTGAACGGGTCCCTTGGCCTGAGTTTATCGCAGTCTCCAATGAGCCAACACTTTACGCTTTGAGCACGGCATAATTTGATCGCAATGCTCTGAATTACCCACGGGCTTAAGAGATGCTCGTGGTCCGAAAACACACACACGCGCTCGCGGACACGCGCATGTACACCCGCGCGCACACTGTATAGTCTGTTTCTGTTTTTCAGTTTGGATTTGAGAAGGCTGTAGCTGTGACTGGTGTGGTGGTCCATATTGCTACCGATGATTCCCTTCTTCTACGCGGTGGCTCCAATATCTTAGTGACAGCTGTAACTGTACAAGGGGACCAGATATCTATAGGTAAGCTGAGTCAGCAGTGTATTCGGCTACCGAAAAGGTAAAGGTTGTTCCCATAGCCCATAATAGCCGTGTGGGGAAGTGCCTGCTAGAAAGGCCATTTGTACCGGCAATGATGTAACGGAGGTGGGGCACCACTCTCCTTCCACACCTCTCATCACACGTAAGATTTATAACAGCTTCTACAACCTGATTTGTCTTCAGTTATTTTGACTCATATCCTGTTCCCATATCAAGGCCTAAAGTGATGCTTGTAAACTCTTTCTCACCTTGATCTAAATCTCTCTCAAGTCAATTTCATCAAACTCCCCTAAAGATGAAATTGATTCTCTCGGGCATGAAGCCAGAATATGAAAATAGATGGAGCTGCCGGAATAGATACTTGCTTGTCACCAGTTATAGCTTAGTGAGTCAGTATCAACACTCCGCCTCATAGAAAGGATTATTTCTGATCTGGAACTAAAATGAGGAGCTCATAATATTCAAAATGGGAGTCCTCCATAATTGAAACTCAGGTCCTCACGGTTGCATGCCCATTTCTCAACTACTGAGATAGCCCACATTATTGGTAACCAATAATCTTGCCCTTCTCCTGAGATAGAATAATAGAATTCTCTGTCAGTGATGTGTGATGGCTCAGCTTAACTCATCTCCAACCTACCAGGACTGTCCGCTCAGTTTCATTGATCAATGCATCGCACTGAGTCAGCCCTGGTAAGTTGGAGTTGGCCATGGCATAGCCAACTTCCACTATATCAACACAGCCCATAAGCTTGTGGCTTTATTAGAAGCTGCATCGCAGTTTTTCCTGAGACGAAGCCACAACGGGACGAACAAGACTTATATAGCAACCTTTCTGGATTACACTTTGAAATCACGCAAATATAATACCACAATTTTATTTCTCTGTGGTAACCTAGGGTAAGGTCAAGGAACTGTATTTTATTGCAGGAAACATATGGGATGTGAACTGTCGTAGGAATCCGTTCCTATTATCTGTTTACCAGGACCTCAGCCGGCCTTTTATAAAAAGCCAAGGTAAGTACTGTTGCCTCATCCTCATCTTTAGCCATTGTCTATCCATTGTTGGATGTAAGCCTCTCTCGTCCCCGCTCACTGCCGTCTGTTTGGCACTGTTTGCAATTGGTGAAATGCAGCGACAAAAAGACTTTGTCGTGACCGATGCTGACTCGAGCTATACTTGGATTCCAAAAAATACCCTCAGCAGTGTTCGACATAATAATTATTAATTACTATTAGTTATCATTTCATTTCTGTTAAAATGGTCTATTCCAATTCAAAATTAAAATTTCTCAGTGTTTTAGCCATTCTAATGAAATATGACAACTCCGCAGCCGAGTCGAACGCGTAGTAGTAGCAATTTGTCGGCCGGAAAATCGGTCAGTGTAGCAGTATCATAAAACTAGTGCCTGCAACAGTTATTACAGCTGCTTGAAATCACTAGAGAACCCTGTTTACAACCAGCTTTTTGCTGGATATAGGAAAAATAAGCTTTGTTGCCTCTTTTTAGAATTGATTTTACGAGTGACAGGAAGAGACTTTGCAATATCAGCTGTGAGACTGAGGACGTTCGAAAACTTCGATCCATTTGATATCAATCACTGCGCTTCAAATCTCTACAACACTGGTACAGTTCAAAGACATGCAATAAATCCGGAGTATGCTTCTGGGTGGCAATAAAATGATTAAAGAGAAATGGGAGTAGCTAACTAATCAATTACTATGTATACACAGAACTATTGGCTTCCTAACCTTGTTTGTTGTGGCATTTAAAAAGGTGACCTTGTTTGTTGTGGCATTTAAAATCTTTGTGATCTTGACCCTTATTGTCTGGCTGGGACCTCCATTTTTTTACCTGGTGATCTGAAAAGTAAGTAGGGCTTAGGTTAACTGACCCCACATATCGCCCAGCGCATGTACATTGACCTACAACTGTCTTGACCCATATTTGCCTTTAGATTGAGCCCATTCCTGGCGAGTCAGTGAGACTGATGCTTGTGTAACTGTCCTTCACTTTGAACAAACTTCTTTTGACTACTAAAATTTTCCTCTTTGCAGGCACTAAGCAGTGTGTACTAGGAGGTGAACGCATCATGTGTGAACCTCTGCTGATACAGAATGGTAACATCACCTGTGATGGAACCTCGGAAGGAGATAAATGCGTAGTGGTATGCCAACATGGGTAAGACCAACTCTACGCTCTACACTAGATTAATGGCCGTTTCACTATTTTCTTATGTAATATTCAAAACGGGCTTAGGAAGCTAATCCTCTCAAGACATAGATTTCGGGTGAAGCGATAGCTTGGTGGATGGGAGGCCTTGGGTCGGTGGTCCCTGGTTTGATTTCCATGATATTCGCAACACCCTTAGTTGATTTCGGATCACGACATTAAATAAAGGAGTTGTCCTCTATCGGGTACGCGGGTGTGTGCATCACTTTGTGTTTTGTCTCATCAGATCACGATTTTAAATAAAGGGAGTCCCAGAAGAAATTTGTAGCTAAATGGTCACAGGAGACTTCTGACTGACCAATCTAACCGAGATCTGCCTATTACAGATTCCAGCCGAGTAGCATCACTGGTATAACGACATGCACGGCTGGTCAATGGTACCCACCTCTGACTTGTGACATCATTACGTGTGAGCGACCGGTGGTACCGATGGGCTATGCCATCTGCGAAAACGGCCATCACTTTGGCAGCGTATGTAACATCGCCTGCACCTCACCATCTCGAGTTATCGGTAAGGCCTTATTCTCAGTATAAACTCTAGATTTAATCTTTAACTCAGTTCATTTCGGTAGTTCAGGTTTGGGCAGTGGGTTAGGCAGCCCTAGGCCCAGAGCACTTTATCCATAACTGGTTGGCTAGTCATGCGCTCTTGTGAACCTGGGCTCAATTCCTGATCATAACGGGGCCTGGTGTGAGTGTGCGCTACTCACATTGGTTACTCATAGCTCAAAGACAAAAATACATCTCCCTATAAAGTGAAATGTTGGCAGTGACCCGCTGTTGATGCTTCATGCTGACCCGTAACTGGTGAAAAAAGCAAGTAAAGTATCGACTCGGCAGCTTCCTACAACAGGGAACAGTGCTTAAAATCCCAGGGGGCGGATTCCCAAATTCTATTTGGACATCTTTCATCTGTTATCTTCACACATAAGAGCACTATCTCCCTTTTTTGTTGCGGC
>Ga0224501_10003172_pt1 | contig 12934 bp, 5 predicted proteins | sample SF_Oct11_sed_USG_4_FD_169105 | JGI IMG/M metagenome (GOLD analysis project Ga0224501, IMG submission 169105) | Sediment microbial communities from San Francisco Bay, California, United States - SF_Oct11_sed_USGS_8_1 | ecosystem: Environmental > Aquatic > Marine > Sediment | place: USA... | reverse complement strand
GTCTGATAAATATTGGGTTGATATCAGGGAGTTACAATCACCTTATGGTACGGTAATAGCCTGCTCTCATGTGATTGGCCGCTTTCACACACCTATCGAATTATCAGCCATGCCAGCACCGTCAAGGGGTAACATAACTCCTGAATCTGATTACTGTACCCTTATGGTGACCCAAGTTCTGTAACTGCAGTCGTTTTGTAGTGCTTAGAGCCCTCACCCTCCATTGAAGAAAAAATAGAGAAACCTGCTAACACCCCAACCGTGGACAAAAAGGATGTGCAATTCGGGGTAAGTAACGGTAACCGGCAATTTGAGCGTTCAATGCCAAAGAATGGGTCAGGAAAACATTGAAATATTGCCTTTTGAAACCATTCATTATCCAGTTTTACAGTCTCAGCCAGCCTTGTAAATGGGCCTTTCACAACATTTAGTCAATTCACTACCTTTTCATGTAACAAAGAACACTTTCTTGCTAAGACTGGTTTTGACAGCAAGTAGACGCGTTTAGGGCAAGGTTATCTTCAGGCCTGAGCTAGAACCCCTAACTTACATAACCTCACGTCTACTTCGGAAGGGCTAATCAATTTAAACCATGTATATTAAATACGGCGTGGGAGAAGTTCCAGCAGCGATAGTATGAAATACTGTCAAGGAGCTGGACAACTGACCACTGATTCAGCCAAGAAAGGCCCCACGTCTTATCATCTTATATAGGCATAGCACTGATGCTGAAATAGAAAAAGGGAGGCCTCTCTGGGATGGAGCTCGGTTCACCAATTCTGGAGATACCAATGACTCCCCAGAGTCAACGTTAAAATGTGGGCCTGGTTGGCTGTGGTCACCAACCACGATATCGTAGATGATAACTTACCTTTATAATGTTTTCCCAATCAATTTTTAGATGAGTTTTTCCAAAGATTTCCAAGAGGTCAGTCTTAATCTTTGTTTTTCTGTTTTCATCTTCTCCCAATATCCAGTGCCTATTTTTCTGTGACATTATGAATGGTTTTCACACAAAATCAGAGCTGTGTAGACAAAGGTTTTGTCGTTTTCACCAAAGACAAAAAAACTCGTTTAGTGATCTGTCAAACATATATAAGGATATGTGCATCTTGAATTTGGTTCATTAGAATCAAACATCACAACTCACTACGTGGACACAAACATTTTATATCAATCTAAGACCCCAACGCATTGTCATTGTCATTTTGACCAGGGTCGATCTGGCTGTGTTGTGAATTGAAATGGAAAGTTCGGCGAACAGCACCAGAATTGATGCGGAAGCTGGGTGTTCTGAAAATTTTATGGGGATCATCTCCAGCTCGAGTCCATTATTATATCACAGAGTCATGCCGTTATTGGGGAATAAATTTTATGGCCATCAGCAGTCATTCAGGTCACCAGGGTAAAGGGTTTTGTTGTTTTTAGCGTTCTGCTTGATGCATATGAAATAAGAATAGAGGAGAACAACGCATATCAACCAGCGATCAAAGTATAACCCCAAACCCCAAACCCCAAACTCCAAACCCCAAACCCCAAACCCCAACCAGCGATCAAAGTATAACCCCTTACGGTTTCCGGAGGACACTTACACGTGCATAATCAACTAGTATACTAGTATTGCACGAGGCAAAGTTCATATAAGCTTGTATGATTTTGGTAGCTGGGCAACTGCAGTGCAGCGTATCAACCAAAAAAACTTCATTCATGTAAGTTATAGAGTGTCCAAATGTCCAAAGCCTGTAGAGCAGAGAAAAGAATGGTAATTTGCTGAATAGATTCACCTATGATGTATGAGGTGGGCAGACCCGGGCAGGGGATGCTTCCTCTTCAGACTAACCAATCTGATGGAATAAAAACAATTTTGTTGATATTGTTAACCCTGCCTTCATTTCGTTTCTCACTAGCCATGAGGGTTAGCAGCAGGTTAACATCATTCGCTAAGTAGCTAAGTATTTCACAATGTGGAAGCAGTGTAAATGTGAGACGCAACCTAAAATCATACTTCTCAGACTCTACAATGTCAGAGACGATGAAACCGACAGACTGGAGGAGACAGCTTTAGCAGTCATATGTGGAAAAATAATGACATTGGAGTGTAAGTGTTCCTGCTCGCTGTTTTTGCTTTACTAAGCTCGCTGAAACCATAATTTCCAAACCCCAAACCCCTACCTCGTTCTGACACATTGTGTGAGAACCTCTTTGGTGGATGTACCATGCATAATCAGTTGAGCTCTCCGATTCTGTAGCTGTGATTGCTTCTGCACGACTGCCTTTGCCGCCTCTGCTTGCGCAATTTGCAGCTCCGGTGGAACTGTGAAAGCAGAGGGAATAGTATCACTCAGACATTATGGAAACTGATTATCGGAACAAGATTTTCGAATTCATTAAAATATGTATATTCATCAATTCTTTGTTGGTCATAACTAGATCTCGGTCATAATTCACATCTGCTGCCTGGCATTTGTGTAGCATCGTCATCACACCGTGTGTTATACGCATGTTCATACCAGTTATCATTTGTTGGTTATTGCCCTGTCGCAAATACAACGCCTTGGCAAGGTGCCGTACTGCCCGGAAAGTCACGTTAGATTTTTCAACTCAATCGAGCAAGTGTCCAGTATGCCTTAGGATGAAGGGATTGATGTGAAGCGCTCTCACCCACAAAGGGAGTCAGTCGCTGCAGCAAACCTTTCAGTATTGCGTAACGGTTGTATGCGGCATTGCATCGAATTTAGATTCAAAACTTTGATGGTTACCTTCCCTGACATATCTCTCCTTTGCCCTGACCCTCTCAGCCTGTGTCTGCGGCAGTGCCTGTGAAGCCTCCAGCTCTATCAGTGCCTGCTCCATTGCTCGTTGCACTGTAATGGCATATAGAATCATGCCTTATAAAGATTTTCATTTCCCAAAAAGTTAGAACGAGACTGTGTCAATGCTGTCAATCCATTGGTCTTGGTCAGCACAAGATTATTATCATTTTTCACAACTGCTATTGTGCTGGTGAGCTACAATTGATTGGAGGGGCTCAGGGGCCAATCATGGCTGAAATATCTCCGGTAGAGTAGTATGGTTGCCTCCAGCAGCACATAGGAATTTATTAGAAAGAATTTGTGATTATTGGCTGATATTAACAGACGTGTCCGTCATTCCTGCACTGCAGCCTCTCATGCCTCTGTCTCTACCAATGTAAGACCACATAAAATTGGTTAAAATCCCAATGCTGGATTTGATAATGGAAACTTTGTCGAGTTGCGTTCTCATATAGGTAAATGAAGAATGACCCCGAATTGGTGTCCTTGGAGCACAACTGTAGATAAGGTAATGGATGTTTGTATGATACAAAAGCTAGGATTTCATACATGGGATTTCACTGTTCTAGTTCAATCAAATAAGTCTGCATCACTGCCGCAGATAGATTCATATGTTTGCACCTATATTGTGCACTGCATCACTAGAAATACTCATCCGAAGCGAGCAACATTTGCACTCAGTGAGCGAACAACTCATCTAGCGAGTCATTATACATTAGTACACTGGAATCGTTGAACTTTCGGTTCGAAGTAGGGATACGCAAGTCTCTATCGATTGCAATAAGACAAGCTTGCTGTCAGTGAGGCAGAGAAGGCTGGCAGTGCAGTTTCAAGCTTGCGCAAGATAGAGCCAAACTTTTTCCCAATATCTTTTCTGGAATACACACGCGCACGCACACACCAATGCTAGGATAACCTCTGTACCCATTACGAAGGTCAATCTTCAAGTACCAGAATTAAAATTGCCGGTACACTAGCGGACACAAAATCTCAACATGAAACAAAAAAAAAACTGTGTTTCATCTAAGACTGATGTGAATAGTTCACACCTTCAAAAAGATAATGCTTGTTGCGATGATCGTTTGAGGCCATCAACAGCACAATATGGAGGTCTAATTAGAACTTACTGGTTTTTTTTATCGCTTGAGCCAGCAAGCTGCTTAACGTATTTACTCGGTCAGTCCAGCAATCGGAATGGCAGAAATTAATGTGCGCATAACATCGCATGGCTTCTCAGCAATGAAATACTCCTACTACTATCTGGCTACCACAGCTACCACCATCACTGATACTATTGTTGCTACTGGTACCACTGCTACCCAGACTGCTCCTGCTAATGTTCCCACCTTAACCAGTGGAGATGAACTAATCTGGATTTTAGTACTCTCAGTCAGCTAGTAATTTCGCTAACAGTCATCACACTTCTACTATCACCTGCTAACGTTACGAGTATGTCAGTGCAATCTGCCAAGTTTTGTTGGTGTTCAGTACTTGTTCATTAATTGCATTGCTGCTGCTGCTGCTGCTGCTGCTGCTGCTGCTGCTGCTGCTGCTGCTGCTGCTGCTGCTGCTGCTACTAAACAAGTAGTACTACTAGACAAGTAGTACTACTAGTTTTAATATATGTATTACTACTTAAGTTAGTAATAGTACATTCACAATTCAATTCAATGGCCGGTGCTAAGGATTGTTTTAAGAAATTTGGGCAGTTCACACTCGTTTTGGAACTCAATTAGTTTGTGGGACAAGTCTAAGGACTTACTATTAGCTAAATAGGCGGACTTACCTTAGTCTTGTCTAGGATTGGCCTACTCTACCCACTGTCTCAGTTCAGTAGAGTAGCTACTAGGTGCAGGTTTGGTCTATTTTAGTCCTGACTCGAAACTCTACTCTCTTACTCTTAGTGCCTAAACTAAGGTAGACCATACTAGTTTGGAGTGCCCCCCAAACGTGAGTTATAGAAGTTGCACTGACCTTGACTGGGTCTTTACTTGACTCAGTTAATCACTAAGTAGCTCATAAACTGCCAGGAACTACCTACTGCGCTCACTCAGTGACTGGTGCGAGTATCAGTCTATTGACTAGTTTTAGTAATCTTACTAGTACTCGGTAGTATTACTACTACTAGTGACTAGGTGATCTACCAAGTACTCCGATTCGCCAACTGTCAAGCTTTATCCTAGGCCATACTTGCCAAGTAGCTCTGAGGAAAATGAAGGAGACCGGCCTCAAATTCCCTGGTTTTGGCCCCCATTCTCTGGAGGTTTTTTCCCCGATGATATTTTGAGTAGTTTCCCGAAGTAATTGATTGAAACATTGCCTGATGTTGAGGAACCTTGAGGAACCTTGAATTCTATTTGATACTATACACTAGTCCATTTTTATAGATAAATCTACTTTGCGAAAGACTAGGCAAGTACGCTAGGTACACATAAATAAGGCGGCATTAGCATGACAACACGATTATGTATAGAACAGTGATGACTGCCTTCACTAGTCTCATCAACAAAGAAAATAAGTCAACTAGTAGTCCTTCAGTTCGACCTTCAGTATGAAAGATATACGGTTTGGGTTTTCTTCAAACCACTATAAAAAAGTAAAACCTGTTAATAAGTGCTTTTATACAAGTGCAGGTGTTTGGCTTAGCAAATAGGCACTGCCACTGGTATGAATAGGAATGGATTGAAACCGAAACTATTTAGAGTCAGAAGAAGTCATTAGATTAGACTAGTCAATTAACATAAGCTATTCAGTAACCTTGACTAGACATAGTAATTGTGACATAGTACCAGTAATTTAGTGGGTCTATGTCTATGAGTCCATGTAATGATGTATCAATCATCATTGAATCCTATCCTCTCAGTCTCAAGCTCGGAGTCTCACTCACTTACTCGGCCATCTATATCATCCTTGGGAGGGCATAAACTTCTGAGTGGATGAGTCTGTGCAACTATTGTTTTTGTGGGAGAGATGTGTCTTACCCATTGATCATGCTTACCCCCAGCTGCAAGTGCAACACTTAACTAATTACAGTTACACTTACAGTAGTAAGTCTAAAGTTTGTATAAGTGTGTTGCAAAAGGAGAAATAAACATGATTCACACCTAACCTACTGGGTTGGACAAAATCAAACTCTGTTCTCCACCCTTTTTGAAATTTACACGAGTACTTTGGTTTTTTAGACATGGCAGCTAAACAGCTAATAGGCAATCTTTTACAGCTATTGCTTTTACTTTCCACTTCGCTTTTCAACTTCACAAAGATTCTGCTCGCAATCATACAGGTCGAGGTCACATATATACTTGTGTCATTTAGACATCCATTGGCTGAGTGTGTGAACGTGAGCTAATCAAAGGCGAGATACCAAAATAGGGAAAGAGTGCAAAGACATTGCATTTGTAATCAATATATATTTCACCATCAGTACGAAGAGAACAACTAGTCAATTATCATGTACTCCGAAAACTTGAAGTAGCTGAGCTCGGCGACTGAACTGTGCAGATCGGTGAAATTCTGACACATCTCTAGCTGTTTGTTGCTGGAACAACCAGGTAAACTGGATCCCGGGAGGGTTGCAGGAGGTCGGGAGTTGTGCTGGAGATTAGCCTGAATCCTGGGAGTGTCCCGGAGAGTGCGGGAGACTTGGCAAGTATGTCCTAGGCATGTAGATTACTCGGATGCAACATTCAGGCGATCAACTGATTTTTGGTGCTTTACGGGCTAGTTTGGGCTGGTCGCGTAGTTTCCTTCGAAGGGGTGCTCTCGTGCCAGCCACTGCCAATGGTGCCCACCGTTCGTTGAGGAGGTACTTGCTTGCGATAGGCGATGCTGGCATGGCTGGTTATCCAGTTATCTTGGGTACAATCTGTGTTGCGCAAGACTTCTCTAAATGACTTGCTTTTCAAAAGTAAACATCCTTGTCCAAAGGCTCAATAGTTCAAGTCATATAGAGAATTACCTCTAGGTCCTGCGCTTTAACTAGCAAACAATTTCATGCATATTGATCAAATGACTGCTGAACTGACTAATATTTGCCATCAAGATAAACAATTACTAGCCTGATTGAGCCTAAATAGATAAGTGTTCTACCTGTAGCTGTATTATTTGTATTGCATCCAGGCTGAGTGCCTGTTTTACCCATCCTCTCTTCCTGAAAGAAAATGATTCAAAAGCAAAATCAAATAAACATTCCTCCAGGGCTGGTTGAGTCGACTAAATTGATTAGTAGACTTGAAATTCTTACGTGTCTTCCAGCTGAGTCACTACAGATCAGGTGGAAGGGGTAGTGGTAAGCCGGAGGGCTCTATGTGAATCGCCTTACTCTGATTAAAGCCTCACTGGTCATCTTCGTACTCTGTGGTGCTTCAATCATCTAATACATTCAAAGCAAAATGGAACCATAACTATCTTTTATAGGATAACTATATATGGATGTGGAGATCTCCCTTAGTGTTCTATTGGCGTCCATCTCTAAAGCCTGTCCTTCCAATCCCGAGGACAAAACCTGCTTGTATCGAGATTAAAAAGTCTTGTTATTTAGATATGTTGTTGTTGAAGCAGTCTGACTAAACCTTTATCTCCCACAGTACATATAGTTCACTGCTTCAATCCTCATAAACTTCTCATGTTTAGCCTGAATCGCTAACCACAGACTCGTTGCAGAATGGCAGACATCGGTCGTGAGAATGATGATCTGAGGAGGAAATGTGACAAGTTTGAGTCCAGCAATCAGACGTTAATCTCTCAGCTGCACAAACTGCAGAACCTGGTCAAGAAGCTGGCTCCCTCTGCGCCTCAAGCTGGGGTCTGTCTCATGGTGAGTACAACGTCAGTTATATAGGGCTCGATTTCCGGAAAGCCCCTGAACTGCCAGGTCCCTGTCTGCAGCCTCTGCACCAGGTTTTATGTTCAGGTTCACATTATATCTATTTGCGTGATTTCGGTCGGTCGCAATCAACAAATTTCAGTCTCAATCACGCGAACAACATGCTTGCAGTCCGAAAACCGAGAAAATTTTTATTGTATCAGAGTTGCCCTATCCCAACTTAAACTCCTCTGTTAGCGCCGAGCGTTCGTTATCCCAATGTAGTAATCAAGTCTTTTTGTGGTAACCTTCACATCCTAAATTACCACGCTTACGCCTACTTTCAGTCACAAAATTCTGTTCGTGTGATTTCGATCGCAAACCGCAACAGAAGGTCCGAGATGCTTTTTTAAATTGCACTTTTCGGTCGCACTCTTGAACAGTTTAGCAGATTTCGTGACCGAAATCCATTTCAGTCGCAAAAAAACGATCTCGCAAATGCACATATTGTACAGACCCTTGGGTGTCTTGTTGTTTACAGATTATTGTGATCAGTCATATACTGTGGGGTAACGTGTCCGGTCCCGGGTCCTCCTAGCCTCTACTAGTAACTAGTACAGGCTACTAGTGCCAGTACATCCTCACCAACAACATACTTCTTGTCTAGTAACATTGGCTGTAACACCATGACCTGTGAAACTCTTTTTCGTGCTGATATCAGAGATACAGTATAGAAGAAACAGAACTAAATTCTGACCCTGTAATACTAAACAGGCGCATTTCCTGACCACAAACAATTCTTCTTCAGTCGAACAGTTTTTCTTCAGTAATCAAGTTAAAGTGTTAATTAAGCATGGATTATGTTACTGATGGTCTTCACTGCTATGTGATGATTGCCTGCGCTGAGTTCTGACCGCTGAGTTCTGACCGCTGAGCTCTGACCGCTGAGCTCTGACCGCTGAGCTCTGACTGCTGAGTTCTGACCGCTGACCGCGGTGGTAATAGGACCCATGCAGGGACCCAGCATTCTCACTGCGGGTGACTGGCATGACCCGGTCACTCCCTAGTTAGTTCGCCTTGCCAAATAACCATTTGGAGATCATTCAGACGCCTCCTGGGATCAAGCATCACTCGAAAATGTCTACTTGAGAAATGAAATGCATAGCATGAGAAAGGTTCGGGTGCCCAAACACATTTGATTATTTTACAACATATCAAGTTTCACCACCTAACTTAAACCGTTTCTGTCCCTGATGCATGTCTCCTGTGTACGGTGCATTGGTCAGCCATTTGAAATTGACGCAGTATTTGACACTTCACATCGGATGAATGATTTCTTTTTATCATATAGTTCGTCTCTTGTTATAGATGATGATGCTATGTTTCTCATTGTTCCTTGGAAGTTGGAGTCCGTCTGAGCTGAGTTTTGGCCTCTATGGTGACTCAACCAGCGTTTATACCAGCATGAACTATGCCAGCGCCTCCCGTGAGTACCACTCTCCTGGCTGAGTATTTGTACTGCCAGATTGGCTGATTAGGGGCTGAGTCATGGGTGATGCTCGTGAAATCGGCCATATTTGGACTAGTTTCTGGTAGACCCTTTCTCTAATTTCCGACAGATCCGTCTGCCGGCAGGGACAAATGGTTCTCCATTTGATTGTCAGATTTCCGTACCGACTTCTGCTTCGATAGCAGTTGCTTTCCAGAAAAATCAACAGGACCTGCCATCGGGGAGGGGAGGGCGAAGGCACCAACTATTCCAGCCCTACAGTTAGGTTTTCCAACGTTGTCGCCGTCGGTCAGAGAATGCCTCAGCCCTGATGCTTCAGTTTGTACTGCAATATTGACCTTGGAAGTGCACAATTAGAATGATATTTTTGTTATCAGTACAACCTGGATATTGTCTCTCATTGATGTTTGGCATGAGCTTGGTGAATGAAAGCATCATTTGTAATTACGATCTGCTTTCAATACCACAATGCTATTGTGTTCTATGCTTAATATAAACAGCGTCTGACTGGATAAGTTTTTATTTCTCTTCCTCTGTTTTAGTGAAACCATCAAGGACTTTGCTGATGAGCGCAGATGAGGAGAGGGCCTGTGGCATAGAGCCCTGGCCCATAGTAATAGCTCGGAAATCATTTGAATGCATCGCTAATCTCATCATACCCGACCAAATCGTCACGAGCGGACATACTGGCAACGCCAGTCAGCAGCAAATCATTGTGGAGGCGTCCAGTCCAATCGCCTGAGAAGTATTTTTTGTAATGATTGTAATAGGTCGGAGTGACCTAATTTGCCAATAATATTAATCGTCTTGGTGTCTTATGCATTGAATGATCTCGCACTGTTTCATGACAAGGGATATAATCCTAGTACAGTGAGAGCGCACCCACATCATTTCTACCATTCCTATTATTGCTATTGCTAGTCTTTCTTACCAAGGCACAACTGAAATAGGTCTTCTCTCGAAGTTTTTTCTTTATCATTATGTTGACAGAGGACGCTATTAGCATTTAGTCAGCCACATGATTATGTTACAGTTACACTGCCTGTATATCCTCTATCTGGGTGTAAAAACCACTATATATTGGTGAATCAGAATGCGGGTGGAGGGCCATGGAGTTATCTCCACATAAAGGTGATGTCAGCGAGTGTGATACCTGAACTTATTATCATTTATTTATCTAATTATAATAATGGTGAAAATTATCCATCTTTCTTTATGGGGGACATGTATAATCTGTGAGCGCTGCCAACGGCTCACTTGTGTAGAATCCACCGAAAGATACACACAGTTGCTGCGACTAAACTCTAGTCTACTAGAGATGACTTGCCCGTGGTGCATCATTCATGATGCTGTCAATCCCATTATATCTGGATCGGTAATGCAGGTGAAGGTCGGTGTGCCTGCAGTCTTGTTCAGCTGGTTTGCTTCTCGGCGCAGATTACTGGGCATGTATCTTTCGATAAACACGGTCGTCTACATACAGAAGGCCTGGGCCATTGTCTACAAACGCATCTGTTCTGGAGGTGACCGCCATCCTTAGTGTCTGTTCCAATGGAGCTGCAAAAGCGATGCCATCTATGTATCACCATCAAATACAAACAGACCGCAATTAATCACAGTGATTTTTTACTAGCTTGACAACTATTACCGGAATAAATCCATTAACAGGATAGGTCTGTAGATAGATAATATAACAAATGATTGTTGGATTCCGGGTTTAAGTCTTGGTCACCCTGGGGTCCCAGTAGATTCCCATCCATTAATTACCCAATGAATCTCCGCATGTAATAGCACACCCAGTTAGTTGGGCTCTGCAATTTCTTCCTACGCCTGATGGATCTACATTTGCTGTATTGGTGTGCGTACCATCTGTCCGTATTCACCAAAAAACCGAGACCAGCGAGACCATAGAGTTATCCTCCCCGGGGTGAAACACTTCAGATCGCTTCTCCCTTTTACTCAATTGGCAAAACAGAATTACACATAGGGTGGCACTAAGCAATTCGCAACCACATGAGCTAATAAACCAGTCTGGCAGCTGTGATCCGGTATACTGCTTTCAGATCAGATGGTTGATTCTGAAGTCCAAAAGAGCAGGCACCTGAAAACCCAGACATCAACACAACTTATTGACCACATAACATATGCACAGTTCCCATCTCACAATTAACACGCACCTTGACTAATGCGAGAGAGTCACAAGTTTGATATTCTAGGATCACAGTAACCTTTACCTCAGCTAGTGTATCTATGGATAGCTATTAGGGTGAATCGTCAATTTTTCCCTGATCAACAAACAGAAGCTTGCATGCCGATAAATTACAAGAAATCACTTGTTTTTAATTTTTGGCAACCTCAATCGCAGGCAGTCAGTTAATACGCGCACGGTCAGTTAATACGCGCGCGAGCAGTTCATATTTTAGTCATTAATGGTATTACTGTCAATTGTGGACAAGAGCATTAGGCCATGAGCTACCATAAACCAAGCAATAGAAATAGGCGCAGCACATCAACCCGAGGTACTAGATTTATATCTACATATATATCAATCACAATGCCTTCTTAATGCTAGCGAGCCCTAGTCCACAGCTGCTATATCAACCTACAGATTCAGGTTAAAATAGCTCGTCGTTTACTTGGGTTACCCAGGGTACAGAGAGCTTTTTTGAAAAGAGAAGATGACTCTACTCTCATGGCTTTTAATCAATCATCAACCACAATGACTTTTACAGAGACTATTAGTACAACCTATGACGCGCAGTGCAGGGCATGTATGATCACCCCTTCGAAGGAAACGTAGCGTAGTTAGTTTCTGAAAAGGGGTCTAGTTCAACAGGGGTGCCAATACCAGCCAATGCTAAGCCTTTCACAAAACGTACCAGGCTACAGCGGCGCGTGCCCCAATGTCCGATGTACAGGGTGGCTGGGAAAACGGATTACGCTACACTTGGGGCAGCACGCGAGCGGATAGATCCAATGCATCGCGGCATAAAGTTGGTGTGCCGTTAGTGCCTGCTTGCTCGAAGTAGGTCCAAGGTTGTTGCGATGTTCGCGTAAAAATTCTTCGCGAGCGCTGAATTTGCAAATTCAGCCAGCGGCCTTTTCCGCTAGAGGTCGTTGAAAGCTGTAGGAACGCAGCACCGTTGCTACTGACAGCCGGTGGTAACAGCAGTCTGAGTTAGAGGTCAAGGACTAGAACCAATTGGCTAAAGCCCGCGGGCTCAAGCTGTTAGGCATTTCCGACTGTTCGTTTTCATAATGTTTTTGATGCTTTGCGCGTTAGTTTGGGCTGGCCCCGTAGTTTCCTTCGAAGGGGTGCTCTCTTGCCATAAACTGCCAATGGTGCCCACTGTTCGTTGAGGGGTAGTTGCTTGCGATAGGCGATCCTGGCATGGCCAGTGCACGCATACTGATGGGAGAATCTTGCTTTCAAACGGCTTGGGTGCCTTACTCGTTACAAATATCGGATTATGTAATGCTGTGGCTATAGTAAAGATTTGTTAACCAGGAAGTGAATCTTGAATCCTCACCGATGGCACCAATGAATTAAATAATTGGGCTGAGACAATCGGGATTTCGGGAACACATCGCCGCCTGTCCGCAAGCCTATGTTTTTGTGCTGTCACTTGGTCCATGAAACTTACAATGTGTTACGTAACAATTCAAACGTCAACTGTGAAATTTTAAATCAGGCATGGTATCGTTTATCCCGGGGTAGGGGTATCGTTTATCCCGGGGTAGGGGTATCGTTTATCCCGGGGTAGGGGTATCGTTTATCCCGGGGTAGGGGTATCGTTTATCCCGGGG
>Ga0224501_10003171_pt1 | contig 12934 bp, 8 predicted proteins | sample SF_Oct11_sed_USG_4_FD_169105 | JGI IMG/M metagenome (GOLD analysis project Ga0224501, IMG submission 169105) | Sediment microbial communities from San Francisco Bay, California, United States - SF_Oct11_sed_USGS_8_1 | ecosystem: Environmental > Aquatic > Marine > Sediment | place: USA... | reverse complement strand
ATAATAAGCGCTCGAATAGTAAACATCCGAAGGAACAACGGTCTTTAAGAAAGATCTTAGAGCATCTACGTTTCTGAAACCCTTATGCCTAAGCATAACCCTCTCTTTCAACAACAGAAAACCAAACTCGCGGCTTTCGATAGAGGCAGGAGGACTAATAATCGAAGATTGCTGTTGATAATACTCAGCAAATTTGCCTAGAACAAAACTTAACGAAGATGAAAACATCACCTCTCCCTATAGCATAGAAAGCTTTTTAGCATTTATTTTGATCGTTCCACTACACCGATTGTTTGGAAGTTCACTGTTTGACTGTTAATAAAGCACCCACGTATACATGCGTTTTACCGAGTTGTTTGTATCGGAACCCTTGATGGTCATAAATATCATTTTTAAATGACTGTTAGATAGTTGTATGAACAACAGGAAAAAAGATGTTGGGGGACCACCGAATGTCAATTACAGTACAATCAGTTAAGAAAAGCATCAACAGCGTAAGAAAACTCTTACCCCTCTTCTCGTTTATTATACCATTTCTCATACTGTATTCTTTGTATCCAGAATCTTTCGAGGCCACCTGGAAAGGGAGAACCTATTACCTTTTCTTTCTGTGGCTATTTTTGCTCGAAATAATATTGAATTGGGAGAAACTTCAAGCAAGAAAAATAGACAAAATGAAATCCGCAAGAACAGTCACTTTCACTATTGCTCTTTTGATTCCTACAGTATACGTGATCGTTGCTAATTTTTATAGATTGAATTATATGATTGAAAATTTAGCTGAGCAGCACAACATTCCTTTTGCAAGTGAGATACCCCTTTCAACAGAATATCTGGTCTTTGCGGTGCTTTTTGCCTTAATAGTCCTGCTAGAATACGGTATTAGCGCCTTAAGGGATTTTTCAATTTCCGCAGTCTTTTTAGGAATTATTGGAGTAATATACACAATAGACAATGTATATCCGTTCGGGGCTTTCACACCATTCCAGATTCCTGTTCCAACCACAACGATCCTTGCAGCAAATGTTCTAAATCTAATGGGATATCAAACACGCTTCCTCTCTCCATATCATGGTATGCCCGTTTTAATTGCTTGGGATTCCCAGGGGAGATATTCTCCCCCTTTTGCAATAGGTTGGCCGTGTTCTGGCGTTGAGAGCCTTCTAATTTATTCGGTTACAATTCTGTTGTTTTTGAAGAAGAGCGGCATTCCATGGAAGCATAGGGTAATCTATTTCATAATCGGTGCTATAGTCACCTACTTCATTAACATTCTAAGGGTAGTCACCATCTTTGTGATTGCAATAAATGGTGGTGATATTTCAGACTTTCATAATTATTATGGCCAATTATATTCCATCAGCTGGATAATATCCTATCCATTAATAATAATTGGAAGCCGCGCTCTATGGATAAGAATCAGAAACTGGAAAACTGATACAAACTGCGCGCGCAGCGGAGGCTGAATAGAAGAAGAATGCTTCTCATAGTACTCAGCAAACTTGTCTCGAATAAAACGCGATGGAAATGGAAGCATTTTCATTCTTCCGCTTTTGTTATGCCGCAAAGCTGCTTAATTAGATATGAATAATTTAATATTTAAGAGTCTGTCATAGGCATGAAAGGGAAAGAGAGTGGAAGCAGATACCAGTCCTGTCACATTACTGGTATTAAACTTCAATGGTAAAGCACATTTGAAAAAATGCCTCGACTCTCTACTTGCAACCAATTACTCCCGCTTCAATGTAGTTGTAATAGACAACGGATCGACGGATGGATCCGCAGAACTTCTAAAGTCTAACTACCCAAATGTCAAAGTAATAAAGCATCACCAGAATTACGGATATGCTATCGGATACAACCTTGTCATAGACACTCTAAAAGATGAGTATATAGTGTTGCTTAACAACGATATTTTAGTGAAACCAGATTGGCTCAAGGAACTCATGGCATACGTCAAGAACGATGGTGTGGCTGCTGTAGCTCCGAAAATGAAGTTCCTTCATAATAAAACATTGATAAATGCGGCGGGAGGAAGCTGTGACATCTATGGCGTTGGATTTAATAGAGGGAATGGTGAAGTTGACATGAAACAATACGACGTAGTTCAGGAAGTATTTTACGGTAACGGCGGGGCGTTGCTCATAAAAAAACGGGTTTGGCGTGAAATAGGCTCATTCGATGAACGTTATTTCATGTATGGAGAAGACTTGGATTGGTGCTGGCGAGCAAGACTAAAGGGATACAAAATCATCTACGTTCCACACGCAAAAGTATATCATCGTTGGCGTGGGTCTGGAGGATCAATGGTCACTCTGCTTGAGAGGCACTGGCTTTCGACAATCCTCAAAAACTACGGTTTGAAAACTTTAATTAAAATAATGCCCAAATACTTGGCGTTGAAAGCTCTGAAAACATTGTGGTTGATCACGCACGTGAAGTCGAGTGTAAAATTCGCTTTTATACATGCTATTTTATGGAACTTGCTCAATCTTAGAGGCACTTGGAGGAAAAGGGTTCAGATTCAAACTTCAAGAAGATTACCTGATGCGGAAATACAAAAATACATGTTTAAACGAAGCTTCGAACTTTTGCTTGGGCTTGGAAAATTGAAACATCCAATCCTAGATTATTATTAGCAATAAAAGTTGCATTACGTTGACAAGAGGAATTTGAAATGCCCGAAGCAGTGCCAGCTCAGTTCGTTGAAAACCTCAAAGTGAAGGGTGGCACGCCGTCTTTGCTGAGCCTCAAAAATATCCTTTTTCTAGCTTTTGTGGTGCGTGTAATTCTCATTCCATTCTTCAGCGATGACTTTAACTTTTGGGCATTCAGAGTTTTTACCGGCTATTCCATGGAAGGGTTTAATCCTTGGACTATTTTGTATCGTGACCCCACACTGTACGGGATTAATCCTTGGAGATACCCTCCCCCGTTCCTCATTTTCACAGCTCCAGCCCAATTCATTTACACACATGTAGGAAACGAAATCGTTTTCCTTTATCTAATAAAAATGCCGCTGGTTGTCGCTGACTTAATCACGATTTTTTTCCTTCACAAAACGTTAATGATCCTTAGTGGTAATGTTAAAAAAGCTGGAAAACTTACGCTACTCTATGCTTTTAATCCAATAACCATACTTGTCTCAGCAATCTGGGGTACCACAGACCCCATTCCAGTAATGTTCACAGTCACATCACTCTACTTCTTTTTAAATGCGATATCAACAACCGGACTCGCCACTTCAGCCCTCTTCCTAGGCTGGGGAATCGCGTTTAAGCTTTACCCTATTTTTATCCTCCCAGCGTTCATAGCAAAGTTGAAACGCTCTAAAGAAGCCATAATCTTCGTCATTTTCGCTTGCTTACCATTAACCGTTTTCAGCGCCCCTTTCTTGTTATGGGATTCTGAATCCTATATTAACATAGTGATAACACACCACGCTGAAGGTGTGAATCCGCTTTCCTCCATTTTTTTCTTGGGACACCTACCGATCGTACAAATCTTCTTTCTCCTTTCCATAATGACACTGTTCATTGTCGCTTACCTTAAGAACACATCCATTATTGTAAACGTAACTCTTTCTTTTTTTGTGTTGTACTTAGCCTTCGGCGGACTTTTTCCTACTAACTATTTTTTGTGGATAATCCCATTCATAATATTACTTCGTGCTGATAAGAACGTTGAAGAATTTCAAGACTCTCGGCTGCTCCCCTTCATCACTATTCCATCGATAATTCACACACTAATTTTTAACGGTCAATACAATCACGTGGAGGGCAGCGCAGGAATTTTCTTCTGGACCTATCACTGGTTAAGGCAGAAAATCGTCCCATTTCAGATTCTACCTTTCCTTCAAATAGCCACACCGGTCATCGGCTTCATGAACATAACAATCATCATATACTACATCTATAAGATTCTGAAGTTGCCCAAAGTAAGTACTGTGCACAAAGGTTATCACTTCACGAGTTTAACTCTCTTCCATACCCTTAAGAAAAACAAAGGCCTAGCCCTTTCGTCTCTAGTAATCCTAGTGTTATCTCTGCTAATTTTTCCCCAAATCATCCCTTTTGAACCTATGAAATCTAAGCCGGAGGTAGCCCCTTTAACTTTAACATTTTTTGACGATTTCAATAGCTCCACGCTCAACTCTCAATGGTCAGTTATGAGCAATGGGATATACACTCTGCATTTCGACTCGAATCCCTCGTACATTTTCTTAGATGTCGATGGAACCTCAAAGGACAACACATCTATTTATCGTGGTCGGAGCACTAGTTCATCCGGCTTTTTTAATTCCAGTTCAGGCACTGTTGAAATCAGGTTTAGATTGAACGATTTAGCTGACAAAGTACAAAACATAGTAGTAGCCAAAACCGATGGCGGCTGGTTTGGAGCGACAACAGAGAACTCATTAACTAATTTTGTATACTACTTTGACGACACTGACAATAATTACTTAACCATTGCTCCATCGGATGATCATTGGCACGTTTTTAAAATGGAGTACAACATCAGCGGACGTTTCATCTTTTTTGACCACGATTATAAAGGCGAAAAGAATCCAAAAACTTTGTCTTTCCTCTTTCTGGGAGGACCGTGCTCAATTGATTGGGTGAAAGTAGTGATTGAAGATTTTCCCATAGGCAACCCCCGCAAAATTCATGCTTTGCTGGCACTAGGTTTGCCATCAACAACCTTAGCATTAATTACCGTAGGGTTACTACACCCAAAAACGTTTCGTCTGCATGCACTTAGAAAAGTGTTTGGCGTAATAAGAAAGGTCAAGCAATAATAAATCAGAGTTTTTAACAGTAGATGCTACAAAGGGGTATCTTATGTTCTGTACAAATCTTCCAAAACAAGTGTGTACAATATCTTTACATTCAGGTCTTCTCTTCTTTAACAGTCCTTTTCAACGTGGTTCTTCGAACCTAGCCCAGAAACAAAACTGGTCATTCCGAGTCCTGTTCTTATGATGTAAGACAGAAATCCTTCAATCTCGGTTCTCGTCAGCTTCGACTTTCCTCGCTCCCGGTTGACAAAGGTTATGGGAATTTCTTTTACTCTAAATCCTTGCAACTGAGCTTGCCTGACGGTTTCAATTTGAATTTCGTAGGTCTGACTGTGGAGATCACTCAGCACCGATTTGACATACCTTCGTGAATAGCATCTCAAGCCGCTTGTACAATCATGTATCTTCATTCCAATACTTATCGAAGCAATGAGATTGGCGACGCGACTTATTAACCATCGTACACGATTCCATCCTGAAATCTTGCCTCCTGGACAGTACCTGCTTCCGATTACCAGATCGTAGCCACGTTTAGCCATGCCTAACAACTTAGGTATGTCTCGCGGATTATGGGAGTAATCCGCATCCATAGTGATTATATAATCGGGCTGGTTTTTTAAAGACAGGATCAATTGAAAGCCGGTGGTAATAGCTGTTCCCAATCCAAGTTTTGTGGGTCTAACAAACAAAATAATGTTGTCAAACTCTTCTTTTTGAAGTTTTTTTACTATCTTCGCCGTTCCGTCAGGACTAGAATCATCGATCACGACAATGAGGAGGTCTAGCCCTGATCCCTGAATCCTTCGAATCAAGCTCTCAATGTTTTCAGCCTCGCAATATGTAGGAAGCACAACAGCAACGGCTGCTTCTTTTTCAGAACCCCGGTTCATAAATCGACCAGTTCGAACCTCTTCAACTGGATTAGCCAATGTGAACATTTCGTCATTTCTATTCACAGAGGGGGAACTCTCCAAACCTGCTTTCAATGGCTTTCATTATTTGGCGAGTTTATTTATAATTGTTATGCAAGGTAACGTTCTGAAAGTGCTAAGCTACGCTGGAAGGGGCTTCACCCTTTATCGTTCATTTCTTCCTTTGTCAGCAGCCTACGTGGGAGAATTTTGACTCCGATGCGTCTAGACTCTTGTGGCATCTCATAATATTTTTCTAGAATAATAAGCACATCATTTATGCGGTAGCAATTGGTTGTAAGCTTTAATAGCCATCGTCACTATGTTTTTCCAGCGATACTTCTCCTTCACGAGCCTATAACCGTTTTTCCCCAGTCTTACAGCAAGGTTCCTATTCAAAAGAAGTTCGATAATGGTCTCTGCGAACTCCGTGGGATTATCTCTCAGCAAGATGTGTTTTCCGTTTTCCACATCTAAACCTTCAACACCCTTGGACGTTGAAATAACTGGTTTGCCGAGAGCCATATACTCTAGGATTTTTATGCGGGTTCCCGAGCCATGATAAACGGGGGCAATGGCGATGTCAGCTCCTGTAAGATAGGGTCGAACATCTTTAACGTTGCCAAAAACTTTTACGCAATTCTTAGATCCATTATCAACTAGCCATTGGGGCGGGTTTCGCCCAACAAAAACGAATGAAAGATTCTCATCTCGCCTATACACGTTAGGCGTAAATTTGTTTAAGATTACCTTGGCGGCGTAGACGTTGGGAGCATGGTTAAAATTGCCTATGAATATGATTGTTGGTTTGTCGTAACTATATGAATTTGCATATTCAAAAAAATCGTCGTCGACACCGTTTGGAACGATTACAACTTTGTTGTTAGCTACTTTATACTTTTCTATCAACATTTTTGCATCGTGATCAGAGCATGTGAAAATAAGCGAAGAAGCTTTGACCGCCAACCACTCCAAGAGCAATATTCCGAAGTATTCAACAATGCCTACGCGTCTTTCTTGTGCTCGCCGAATTTCTTGTATCGCATGTACTTCAACACCGTGTTCGTCAAGTACAATAGGTTTTCGAAGTATTTTCAGAAGGGGGATTAGTAAGGCGAGGTGTGGAAGCTCTATTTGGATTATGTCGGTATGTACTAAATATTTCATTATGGAAAAAAGCAGCATCGGCAAGCGGCTTGAAGGAATACCTATCATTTTTGCATTGTTTTTCGTTCTCCCGATCCGTTCGCGTTTGCTACGCCGATCAAGTAGACAAATCATGGTTACTTTATTGCCGCAATGTGCCAAATTGTCCCCTAAGTGATAGATCCTACGAGCAGCCCCTTGATCGAGACTGAAAAAATCAATGGTTGATAGAATTGTGATATTCATCTGACTACACACGATTCATGCTTTTTAGGTTATAGTATTCAGTCGTCAGCCTATGTAGGTATTCCCATAGACTTGACCGGTTGAAAAGGAACCATTTCAAAATCTGAACTTCAAAGTCGCTATGAGGCATCATATTCAAAATTTCGGAGTCCGTTGTTTTCCTTATGTGGTACTGAACCATTAGTCTTTTCTTCCAGATGCTCCTAAAATGTAGAAGAACCCACATGAAAGATTTAAGAGCAGTGTTTGTGCTGGGTTTGTATATTTCTCGTATATCTTTAGACGGTGAAAGGCTTATTATCAGTCGCAGTAGAACGGTTGGGGGAAGATATTTTATCATGTTTTTAGAGTTGTAATTCTTCAGGAATGTTGTAAGGAAGTTTTTGTGTTTATGAAAAAGTTCCTTCGAACCGCTTTTTCCAGTTGAAGCTCTTCCAACATGAAATACAACTGATCTAGGAACAAACATTACCTTGTATCCTCTCAGACGTATTCTCCAACACAAGTCAACATCCTCGTAACCATTAAAATACGCTTCGTCAAAGAACCCTGCTTCATTCAAGATGTCACGTCTTACGAGGAGAGCTGCTCCTTTCCCTGAAAAAACCTCCTCAACTTTACTGTACCTATCTTTATCTAAGTAGCCTCTTGGAAATGCAAGCCCATGGACTGTGACAAAATCACCAGCACCATCTAAGACATCAGTTGATCCTAACACGAGGAGTTTGCTTTGACAGGCTCCGACAGAAGGGTCTGACTCAGCCACGGATACTAACTCTTTGACCCAGCTGTTTGTCGCTTCCGTATCGTTGTTCAGAAATATGACGTACTTGCCTTTGGAATTTTTGATACCGACGTTATTGCCGCCAGCAAAACCCAGATTACATTCATTTCTAATAATCCTAAGTCTAGCATCTTTACCGAATTGTTCTTGCATATATACGACACTTGAATCTGTAGAGCCGTTATCAACGAAAAGTATCTCAAGATTATTATAATCAGTTTTTAAGACGGATTCAATGCAACGTTTCAAATGAACTTTTCCGTTGTAGTTCACGATGATTAGCGAAACCAGTGGGTCCACCTAGATCCCTCAAGCAATTACTTTTGCAATTATCCAGAAATTTTGTAAGCGTAACACTATTTTAACCAATTGATTACTCTTGAAAAGGTTATGTCATCGAATAAGACTTTGGTTTCTGCTTCAACTCCGATTATGACTGAAACAAACGAAACGCTAGATGACGTGGTAATCAAGTTGTAGACGTAAGTCCAATTGCTTGGGAAACCGGCATAAACCCATTTATTCCAGTCTGCAACGTAGGCCATGTGGCTCTTGTTTTCATCAAGAAACTCACCAGCGATCTTGAAACTGGAGTTTCCGCAAAGGTATTTGATCCAGCCTCCTACAAGGTAAGTCGTATTTGCCTCAACGCTAATCAACTCGGAAAAAACGCTATGTTCTATGTTTTCACGGGTCACTTGTAGAGAAGCGTTGCCACTGTGGCTGTACGCTGTGGTGACGTTGTTGTAAAGAGCGTTCGTTAATGTCCATCCGTAAGATTCAGATTTAAAATCACCGTTGGATAAAAGGTTCTCACCCGTTTGTGCTGTGCCCATCCACTTGAGAATGGGAACATCGTAAATGGTGGTCTCTACCGTATAGTGGGTACTGATAAAGTGATCCAAAATCGGGTGGCTGTTTAGGATACTTACCGTATAGTCCTCCAAAGTAACATACCTCGCTTTACCCTTCTCTAGTTCTTCAAGAACGTCCTCCGCACTTGCTGCGACGCCATACGGGTCGTATGGAAACGGGTTTAAAGGATGAAGTAGCGGCCATGGTGACGAGATGTCAAGGATGTTTTTTCTGTTGGCATACACTGCGAATATGACGTTTCCTGTGAAAATCTCGTCATCAACTGAAGTGTGTCTTTGGATATAGCCGCCTATCGCCGCAGCCATTTCTCGCGTGACAGCACGCTCTCCGACCGAAGTGCTCGCAAACATGAAGGCAGTGTTAAGGGAAGATATAATCAGGAGAGCCAACAAAACCAAACGCAGAAAGTTTCTACCAGCAATATCCAAAGATAATCGGGACAACCGACGTAAACTTTTCTTTTTTATGAACGTTGATGTTCTACCCTGAAAATCAAGAATAGTACATAGAGCTATTGCAGTTGCAATGGCCAGCGGCGAAGCAATGTGGTCGAAATAAAAAACATGAGCTCTGTAGAATGACAGCAACACCATCACAATGCTTGTTATCCAAAACAGTATTAGCGCGTCGGCAAAACGTAAATGCTTTTCAGTTTCGTTTGAATCTATCGCCACGGTCAGTGCAATAGGTATCATGAAAAGAAATGACATGAAAAAGGTAGTCTCATATATCCACGCTGACGGTGTTGTTCCCCAGGGACCCCTTGGGGGCAGCATTTCTCCTCGGGACAGCACAACCACAAAGAGGATTGCAAGAAGACACGACGTAGATAGAAGGAGATGCCTTCTTTCTTTTATCTTCCCTTTCAACACGAGAACCAGAAAAATCAGGGAAGGTATTATCACATACACCCATTGAAAAGTTACTACATAAGCGACTCTGCTAATAAAATTTAGATATTCGCCTAGGAATATTACCCTCTCGTAAAGGATACTTACTGGACTTACCGCACTCCCAGTCACAGCTTGACTAGAGAGGTAATCTGTAACAGAACCTTTTCCTCCGCCAAATCCCCAGATTAGGTTTACCCATTCCAAGCTAGAGTTATATGCAAAATAGAGAAAAATCGGTACAAATGTAACCATCGCACCGACTATAACAAAAGCGTATTTTTTAATCGAGTCTCTGATCCTAAAATGGTTAACATATAAAAGTAAAAATGGGACTGTTAAAAGAAATATTGCTGACGCCCTGTAAACCCATGTTGCAAAGCCGATTATAGCCCCAAATAGGGCAAAATAGATTGGTCTTTCATTCTTTAGAGCCAAAACAAGAGCCAAAATACCGAGGGCTTCGAGAGGGAATGCAACTTCCCTGTAGTTTCCTACCGTATTGTATATGAGGGCGGCTGGACTCAAAGCGTATATGAACGCTGAAATCAATCCCACTTTCTTGTTATATAACTCCTTGGCAATTGCGTAGGTAAATACTACCGCCAATGTATTCATGGTTACCGTGAGGATTCTACCGCTGAGCACATTGTAACCAAAGACTTTAACAAACAACGCCTCTAAATAAGTGAACAACGGAGTATAGGATAGAGTCTCCTTCAGAGGTATTTTTCCGTCTAAAACCTGTTGCGCTTGGTACACGAATTGCCCTTCATCTCCATCTATAGGTAAATACAACATAACACATAGACGCGTAACTAGTGCTAAGACTACGATGAGAATTAAGGGAAATTTATCTCGAAAATTGGGTCTAAACAAGCTTAAAGTTTTTGGTATTATTGCACTTGCCTTCCTAATATGTGAGGATGTGCCAAAGCATTTTTAGGCCAACTTTGGTTGCAGTCCATTTATCTTTTCCAGCTCCCTTCGAAATTCCTATCCTTTGCTTAAACGTTATCGGGACCTCAACCATCTTTAATCCTTGTTTAATGCCGACCATTATCATATGTGGAGAAAAGTGATGTCCACCGACCGTAAGTTTGTCTATAATCTTACGTAGAGCCGCTGTCCTTATTGCTCTCATTGTACAGCCCACATCCGTTAATCTGACCCTTCCAAAGTGCCTCGCATCGAAAAACTTTATCTGAACCAATTTCGCCAAAAACAAGTTGCCCCAAAGATAGAACCAGTCCAGCTGAGATTTCTTACTGACAAGCTCCTTCATCGTTCTAGTGCCAATAACCATATGGGTATTATCCAGATAAGGAATTAACTTCCTCATGTCGGAACCACTAAACGTTCCATCACCTTCCGCTAAAATAACGATACTAGCGTTTGTGCGAAGCGCCTCCCTCAGGCCCTTTATGCAGGCATTACCATAGCCCTGTTTACTTTCCTTTGTCACTGTCGCGCCAGCTCCAATAGCCTTCGATTCGGTGGCGTCGGTGCTATTGTTGTCAACAACAATAACTTGTGCAACGTTATCTTGGGATATGAAATCAGACACTACATCACCGATGGAAAGCTCATCATCGTAGGCCGTTAACACGACACAGACCTCAGGATTCAACTTGGTGAGTTGCAGAGATTCTAGTTGATCCTCGTATTGACGATTAGAAAAGAACACCAAACCGATGAGTATCGCAACTCCGGCCACAGGGAAGACCAAAACAAAAAATGTAGCCGTGTTCACAAGTCCATTTAACATGCTTTCTAATGGTTCCTGAACCAAATTAGCGTTAAAAGTCGCGTCAAGCGAGAGTAGCAGAAAGGCAAAGGCCCCCAAGAGGTAAAGCAGGAAAATAGAAACGGCTACCAAAAAGACGGAAAGATATAGTTTCCCCATTTTAAACTCTCCTACCCTCGTGAATATCAATTGCGTCCTCGATGGCGCCCTAAATCTTTGAGCGAACCTACGTGAGTTATGACCAAATACTGAATGAAACCGTAATCTCCCGCCCATTGGACGGCGGATTTGTTGCCCCATTTTTGGGCGATTTGAATCAGTTTCTGGGCGAGTGAACGTCCAACTTCATCCATTAGCTTCTTCAACCTGCTTTTTGAAGCAGCTGTGAGTTTGTTGACGATGGTCGCTACGATCTTTGTTAATTTAGAGCTGCGAACTTTCTGAACGCACTTGATGGTAAGGTCGATGATGACCCGCTCAACCTTACCTAGAACCCTAAACCATACTCCTTTGCGCATAGCCCTTTGCTTGATGGAAGCCAACTCGCTCCATGAAAACACTAAACACACCTTCGCTTTAGCTTGTTAATTCATGGAGATTTGTTAATAAGAATTACGCAATCATGCGAAATGCTCTTGTGCACTTGTGTTAAAACGTTAAAGACCCAAAGAAAACATCAATGTAAGACTTCTTTTGGGCGTTAACTTTAGGGTCGTTCGTATTACCTTTCCATAGATTCTGATGGTCGTCTTACTTCTATGGTCTTTAGTTTCCTTCGGTAACAAGCTAGGGGATGGCGTATTCTTTTACATATTTCGTCTGTGGTGTGGCAGATTCCGTGGGTGCGTAGTGTGTCGCATCTTGGAGGAATATATTTTGTTCGGGACCCTCTCACTCCGGCTATGTGTTCAACCTGATAGCGTGTCATCCTTTCGTCGAAGTCGGAGACTGAGCGGAAAAAATTGATAACATTTTCCACGGTCATGCCTATGTTTACTAGAAAAGAGGTTAGGGCGAAACGGCCTATGTGGGAGACGGGGCGGCCTGATGCCATGGTGTCGTATAATCCCTTTATGCATGGAGGAAAAGCGGCGATGATCACGTCTTTTGGAATTTCTTCTCTCCGAATTTCTCCTCGTTTCGCTATGGCCAGTTGCTTCAACTGGTTCATGCGATCCATGATGTTCTGTGGTAATGATCTCACTTTTGTGTCGAGTTTTCCTTCAATGTACCTTCGCACCTCCTCTTCTAGGAGGCGACTTACCTCACGTTTTGTCAGGTAAACTTCTCCATCGAACAGAAGGCGGTTGACAAGTTTCCATTTCTCATCATGAAAGCCCGTTGCGTTTTTCAGGAAATCTGGAAAGCTGAGCGCAAAGTCGCAAGACGGAGTGTTGATATCGCCGTCGACTATTCTGAGTTTCCAGTTGAAGGTTTTTGCGATTTCCATTACCTTCTCTTTCCTTTCATCTTTAAGTAGTTCCGAAGCTCGTTTTGCTTCGGCTAGCGCGTATCTACTTTTGATAAGTGAATCGG
>Ga0224501_10003170_pt1 | contig 12937 bp, 14 predicted proteins | sample SF_Oct11_sed_USG_4_FD_169105 | JGI IMG/M metagenome (GOLD analysis project Ga0224501, IMG submission 169105) | Sediment microbial communities from San Francisco Bay, California, United States - SF_Oct11_sed_USGS_8_1 | ecosystem: Environmental > Aquatic > Marine > Sediment | place: USA... | reverse complement strand
CAACGATCAGGCCCATGGCACCGAGAATAAATACAAGTGTATATCTAACGCTGGAATGCATGTGATTAACTCAACGGTATTACAGGGAACCAGTAATGATCAGCCAGCATGGCCAGAAAAAGGAGCATCAGGTAAATGATCGAGTATCTAAATGTCTCCATAGGCGCTCTTTCGTTTTTCCCAATGAGCATCACGATGCTCCAGAAAAGAAACACGGCACCCAGGCCAAGCGCACAAAAGAAGTAGACCACATTGCTCATGCCTATCAGGTAAGGCAGTATCGAGACAATTATCATGATGATGGTATAAAGCAGGATATGGAGCTTGGTGTAGGCCACCCCGTGGGTAACCGGCAGCATGGGTATTTCCACTTCGCGATATTCATCGTGGCGGTCTATTGCCAGTGCCCAGAAGTGCGGCGGGGTCCAGGCAAAAATAATCAGTACCAGTAATAGTCCGCCTGGGTCGACGCTATTAGTCACGGCTGTCCAGCCAAATAAAGGCGGGGCCGCGCCAAACAGGCCGCCAATAACAATATTCTGCGGCGTGGCCCGCTTTAGATAGATGGTGTAAATGACGCCATAACCCACCCAGGAGGCCAGGTTAAGCCAGGCAGTCAGCGGGTTCACAAACAGGATAAGAATCGCCATGCCAAGGAGGCCTGTAATGCCAATAAACAGGCTGCTTTGCAGATTGCTCAGCCTTCCCTGAGCAACAGGGCGGTTTCGGGTACGCGCCATACGCGCGTCTATGCCGGAATCCACCAGATGATTCAGCGCTGCCGCGGAACTGGCGATCAGGCCAATGCCAAGTAACCCGAAGACCAGGATATCCAGGGGGACCATGGTGTCGGTCGCCAGGAACATGCCTACCAGCGCGCAGAGCAGCATCAGCAATACCACTCGGGGTTTGCAGATTTCCAGGTAGTCGCGCCAGCCAGCGCTGATTGGCGTTTGGGCTTGAGTGCCTTCCATTGATGTCCTCCAGCGGCGAATCTTAACGAATTCAGGCATCCATTGCATCTGCACTGGTGCCCATAAAACCTTGCTTTATCCTATTTGTGACAGTTTCAACAGGTGCTTCAGGTCTTTTTGTAGGGGTTTACCCACTTGTTCCGGCAGGTAATACAACACCAGATTACCCAACGGATCCATGAGCAGCACGATCTCGTTTAGGTCTGCTCCCTGTACGGCAGCGCCCAGCGCTGCCTGCAAGTGCTCTGAATTTCCTTGCTTTGCTTCAAGCCCCGGGTGGGTTTCGGCAATATAAGCGGCAAATTCTGGCATCAATTCCGTCTCGGTATAAAGATACAGTCTGTGGACCCGATTGACGTCTTTGCCTAGTGCCATATGCACCTGGCGCGCCAGATACATACGTTGTCTGCAATCAGGATCACAGTGCCCGTCACCTATCATAATCAACGTCCATTTTTCGGCCACTACCTCTTCAATAGCCAGTGACTCCAGATGGACAATGGGTACAAGAAAGGTACCCTGATTAGTGGTGGTCTCCGGCGCCAGTTCCGGAAAGTAAAGGTACATTACCGTTGCGAGCGCCAGCGGTATAAATACCATGCCGATAATCGTCAGCAGCTTTATGCGCGCGCGGCGCAATGCACCTCGTTCCACCTTGGCATCCACCTCTCCGGTTTTATCGCTGTCATTCATTGTCTCTATCTCCATTTTCAGGTGGTGTTCCGGGCGCTGATCCAGGCTCAATACCCGGCATGTCTTCCCTTCGCGGAAAACTCACCCATAAATACAATCCCAATAGTGCCACTGCCATTAAGGACCACTGCAGTGTATAGCCATAATGTTTGGCTGGCTGCATGACCGATACCGGCCAGTGGCGGGGTAGCGCATCGGCTTCAGTGGCAGCCAATCTCAGGACAAATGGATACATTGGCCGATCCAGGGTCTCACTTATCTGGTTGATATCCACCGATTGAATAACGATGTCTTCAGCGATGGTTTCCAGTGCCGAGTCAAGGATAAAGGTGTCTGGCGAAGGAATGTCGATCAAACCAAGCACCTTGTTTTTAACCTTTAGCGGTGCCAGGGTGATCTTATCCTTGCGTGTTTTTCCCATGGCAACAAAACCACGGTTGACCAGCATCCAACGCGCTTCACCCGTAGGTACAAAGAGCTGCAGGACCTCGAATCCCACCTTGCCGTTCAGTACCCTGTTGTCCAGTAGCAATATGACATCTTCATCATAATGGCCCTGAACGCTTAGGGGCATTCCCTGCCAGGTTTCACCCTGTTTTTTAAAATCAACGGTGGCAATGTCATAGATGGAAATAGATTTACCAGTGGCTCTTTCCTCCATGGCCTTGATTAACACGGCCTTTTCTTCACCACGATGAAATTGCCAGATAGCCAACCAGACAAAAAGCGGGAAAAACACGGCTGCAAAAACACTGATTCGCCAGTTGAAGGCAAATTGGCGAGGGTGTTTTTCTGGCTTTTCAGGTAACATGATTAAACCGTCTTCAGGTACCATGGTGCATGGATTATGTTCATTAAGGTCATCATCATTCTGCTTTTCATCGGCAATCTGCTGGCCTTGAGCCGCTCATTCTATACCCTAGTCAGTGGCCAGGGTACAGGTAACAAAAAGACCGTTAATATGCTCACGATCCGGGTGGTTCTGGCAGTACTCCTGATTTCTGCCATCGGTATTGGTCTCTTGACCGGTGATCTCCATCTGTCCGCGCCCTGGCATCATCCGCGTTAAATGCCTTTCAGGACATCCAGTCAGATAGCTGGCGAGCCTTCAGGTAATGCCTGATTACCGCCCATAAAAAAGAACCCGGTCTGGCCGGGTTCTTTTTTGCTTTATTTTTCGGCTTGTATTAACTACCCAGGATATACACAAATATAAACAGGCCGATCCAGACCACATCAACAAAGTGCCAGTACCAGGCGGATGCCTCAAATCCAAAGCAGTCCTCTTTGGTGAAATGGCCCTTCATTGCACGAAATAACTGAATCAGGAGCATGAATGTACCCAGCGTGACGTGCGCACCGTGGAAACCGGTGAGCATAAAGAATGTCGTGCCATAGATGCCCGCCTGCAGAGTTAAGCCCATTTCCGTATAGGCGTGATAATACTCATAGGCCTGAAGTATAAGGAAGAAAACACCCAGCAATACGGTAATCGCCAGCCAGATGATCAGCTTGCTACGATTGCCTTCGTTAACGCCGTGGTGTGCAATGGTGATGGTGCCACTGGATGCCAGCAGTACGATGGTATTGATTAGCGGCAATCCCCACCAGCCCATGGCTTCCGCAGCGCCGGGATACTGGGCAGGGTTTGGTGTTTCCAGCATTGGCCAATGCGGGACATAATCCGGCCATTCGAGGTTGCTGGGTCCTCTGTCACCCACACCACCGATCCAGTCAACCACATAGAATCGAACATAAAACAAAGCACCGAAGAATGCCGCAAAAAACATCACCTCAGAAAAGATGAACCAGGTCATTCCCCAGACATAGGAGCGTTTCATCTGAGCACTATTGAGCTTTTCGTGGTTTTCACGGATGACCGTGCTGAACCAGGTAAAAAGCGTCAGGCCTAAAACAATGAAGCCAACAGAGGATATCCAGCCACCGATGCTGCTTTCCATGCCTGCGGTCATATCATTGAAATTTTTCCCCATACCCACAAGCAACAGGAAAATGCCAATGGACGCAAAAATAGGCAGCTTGCTGTTATGCGGCACATAATAGGTTTCATAGGATTGTTCAGTCGACATTTGGGTCTCCGTCTTGGCTTATTTCGTACCACCGGCCGCTATTTCTTTCACGGTTTCGGTGATATCAAATAAGGTGTATGACAATGTTAAAGTGGTAACTTCTTCAGGTAATTCAGTATCTACAATAAATCGCAAAGGCATGTCTTTTTCTTCGCCAGCTGCCAGCGCCTGCTGTTCAAAACAGAAACATTCTGTTTTGTGAAAGTAGTTCGCTGCATAGTAAGGCGCAACACTCGGCACAGCCTGAGCCACGATGTTTCTGTTTTCCGTGTTCTTCAGATAAAAACTGGTAGAGATGGCCTCACCCGGGTTTACCCTTAAACTTCGTACAACCGGTCTGAATTGCCAGGGCAACCCTGCATTATTATTGGCAAGGAACTGCACTGTCACCCAGCGCTCGTGGTTGATACGGTTTTCACCGGTCACCACATATTGTTCATCGCTGGTTTTACCATTAAGGCCGGTGATTTCACAGAACACGTCATAAAGCGGCACCAGCGCAAAGCCGAAACCGAACATGGCAACCACCACCAGTACCAGCCTGGTGAGTAGCTTGTTTTCTTTTTCGGTAACAGCTTCGCTCATTTTATTATCCGGTGTACTTATTTAACTTCCGGCGGAGTGGAGAAGGTATGGTAGGGAGCCGGTGAGGGCACCGTCCATTCCAGTCCTTCAGCGCCTTCCCAAACCTGGGCAGTAGCTTTTTCACCGCCCCTGATGCACTTGATGATCAAAAACAGGAAGATCAACTGGCTAAAACCAAAGAGGTAAGAGCCTACGCTTGAAAGCATGTTGTAATCGGCAAACTGCAGCGCATAGTCAGGAATCCTTCGTGGCATACCTGCCAGGCCGGAGAAATGCATGGGGAAGAATGTCAGGTTAACCCCGATAAAGGACAACCAGAAATGTGCCTTACCCAGTGCTTCATCATACATATACCCTGTCCATTTCGGCAGCCAGTAATAAACAGCCGCCATGATGGAGAATACTGAACCGGGCACCAGTACATAGTGGAAATGCGCTACCACGAAGTAAGTATCATGGTACTGGAAGTCAGCCGGTGTAATCGCAAGCATCAATCCGGAAAATCCACCGATGGTAAACAGGATAACAAAGGCAATGGCAAACAGCATGGGCGTCTCAAATGTCATTGAGCCCTGCCACATTGTCGCAACCCAGTTAAATACCTTCACACCCGTGGGTATGGCAATCAGCATGGTCGCCCACATAAAGTAGAGCTCACCGGCGATAGGAATACCAACCGTAAACATGTGATGCGCCCATACAATAAAGGAAAGGAACGCGATGGACGCCGTTGCATAAACCATGGAGTCATAGCCAAAAAGCCTCTTCCTGGCGAATGCCGGGATAATGGCAGAGACCACACCAAACGCTGGCAGAATCATAATATAGACTTCGGGATGACCAAAAAACCAGAACACGTGCTGGAACAATACGGGGTCACCGCCGCCACCGGCGTTAAAGAAAGATGTCCCGAAATGGATGTCCATGAGCATCATGGTCACCACACCCGCCAGTACCGGCATAACGGCAATCAGCAGGAAGGCGGTGATGAGCCAGGTCCATACAAAAAGTGGCATCTTCATCATGGTCATGCCCGGTGCTCGCAAATTGAGAATGGTAACAATCACATTAATGGCACCCATGATGGAGGATATACCCATCAAGTGTACTGCGAAGATAAAATACGTCACCGAAGGCGGGGCATACTCTGTGGATAAGGGTGCATAAAAAGTCCAGCCGAAGTTGGGCGCACCGCCATCCATCAGCAACGTGGAAGCCAGCAATGCAAAGGCAAAGGGCAAAATCCAGAAGCTGTAGTTGTTCATTCTTGGCAACGCCATATCAGGCGCACCAATCATCATCGGCACCAACCAGTTGGCAAGCCCCACAAAGGCCGGCATCACTGCGCCAAATACCATCACCAGACCATGAAGAGTCGTCATCTGGTTGAAGAAATTGGGGTCAACCAGTTGCAGGCCGGGCACAAAAAGCTCGGAGCGGATCACCAATGCGAAAGCGCCACCCAGCATAAACATGCTGAAGCTCAGCCACAGGTAAAGGCTACCGATGTCCTTATGGTTAGTTGTAAAGACCCATCTCAATAACCCTTTGTCAGGACCGTGATGATGGTCGTCATGTGTATGTTCGTGTATCACTGCGCTCATCTCTAATCTCCTATTGGCCCGCTGACATCATTTCCATGACTTCAGATGGCTGAATCATGTCACCCCTGTTATTACCCCAGGCATTACGCTCATAGGTAATAACGGCAGCCAGTTCCGCAGGATTGAGCTGCGCTCCGAATGCCTGCATGGCTGTACCGGCTTTACCATTAATCACGATATCGGCATGGCCGGCTACATCCCCTTGAATAAGCGGCGAGTTAATCAGAGACGGGAAGGCCGGTGGCATACCTGTGCCATTGGGCATATGGCACATGCCACAATTCCTGTTATAAACCTCCTCGCCTTTGGCCATGAGTTCATCCATTGTCCAGACCTTGCCACTGGCTTCGCTGGCTGCCCTGGCAGCAGATTGCTGCTCACTCAACCAGGCGTCATATTCACTCTGCTCGACAGCCCTGACTACCACTGGCATGAAGCCGTGATCCTTGCCGCAAAGCTCCGCACACTGACCGCGGTAGATGCCCGGCTCATCAATAATGGTCCAGGCTTCATGCACGAAGCCGGGTATGGCATCTTTTTTAACAGCAAACGCGGGGACCCACCATGAATGAATCACGTCTGAGGAAGTGACGAGGAACCGAATTCTTTTGTTGATGGGAACCACCAGGGGGTTATCCACATCCAGGAGATAAAACTCGCCTTTACTGGTGCGGTTGTAGATCTCGTCCTGGGAGGTCAGAAGACTGCTCATAAACTGCACTTCTTCTGCCGGGTTGTCAGCAAGATAGGTGTATTGCCACTTCCACTGATAGCCACGCACTTCGATATTCACATCCGGTTCACCGGCTTCATACATATCAATCAGCACCTTGGTGGCTGGCCAGCCGATGGCAATAAGGATCAGTGTCGGGATAAGCGTCCACGCTATCTCCAGCCGGGTGTTCTCATGAAAACTGGCTGGCTGTGCGCCAAGAGATTTTCTGTGCATGAACATAGAGAAGAACATGGCACCAAAGACCGGCACAGCGATAATCACACAAATCCAGGTGATATACATATGCAGGTCGTAAACCTGTCGGCTGATAGAGGTGACACCTTCTGTCATATTCAACTGGCCCCAGTCCGCCTGGGCCAGCGAAGCCAGCATCAGCATCGGCAGGGCAATCAGCCATCCTAACCGTCTTGTTTTATCCATCCAGAAAACTCCAGTGTTTTAAAGCTTTATTACCGAAACGGCCAAAGACCACTCCAGTGTTGAAACTGTCGAGCGATAGTTAAGTACCAAACACTCACTGTACTAACGAAAACAAACTGTTGGCGAGAGGGTGCAGGAAGATAATGGTTCTGAATGGCAGGGTGGTTTTACTGCCCTCCGGATCAAATGTCCGGTTATTTTTCTTCCGTTACGATGATGTCCCTATCCTGTTCCTTTTATTAAGGTCTGGCTCTCCATTACGTTGTTTTGTTCAGCAGTCTGATTTTTGCGGCGCAATTATAACAGCGCTTTTAGGTTTCTCAACTCAAAAGTCGGCCAAAACTGTGCACTTGCGCTCATCAATGACCGGCTGTCGCTTTGTTGATAGCCCTCAATTGATCTCGATGATATCCCTCAGGTGTGCAAGGACTTTATCTGTATCAGGGGTAAATCCTGTCCAGATCCTGAAAGCTGACGCAGCCTGTTCCACCAGCATCCCCAGACCGTCCGCTGTTTTTGCTGCACCGTTGCGTTTTGCCCATTGATTAAAAGCGGTTTCCTGAGAGCCATATAGCATGTCATAGCAACAGCTATTATGCTCAATCGATCCTGCCGGCAAGGACGGGATGTCTCCCGAAAGCCCGGCGGATGTACCGTTAATCACCAGATCGAAGCCTGCAGGCTCAAGAGCCACGTCCCACAACCGGCAATGACGGCTCAACCAATCAGCCAGTGCCTGCTCACCAAGGCCGGTTAGCTGACTGTTGAGATCCTCCATCAGCTTTTGCGCCTTCGACGGTGTTCTGTTCCAAAGAACAATTTGTGCCGGACGTTTTCTTAGCAGTGCTGGCAATACCCCTCGTACCGCGCCACCGGCACCCACCAATAGCAATGACTTGCCTGAAATCTCCCAGCCCAGTCGCTGCTCCAGATCCGTCACCAGCCCGATACCATCGGTATTGTCACCCAGCAAGCGGCCATCATGGGCGACGGTCACGGTGTTCACTGCGCCACTTATCCCTGCCTCTGCCGACAGTTCATCACTTAGCCTTGCGGCTTCCGCCTTGAATGGAACCGTCACGTTAAAACCTGCGCCGCCTTTAGCCACAAAAGCGTTGACCGCACCCGCAAAGCCATCCAGAGGCGCCTCAATTCGCTGATAACTGATTTCAATTCCAGCCTGGCGGGCAAACTGCTGATGGATTTCCGGTGAGCGGCTGTGCGCAATCGGATGGCCAAATACCGCCAGCTCAATTACCGGGTTTTGTTGATCAGCCATCATGGCGCGGCAGATTCTCTGGCACGCTTCTGCTCACCGCTTAAAAGGTCCCGGATTTCAGAAGGACCGCTGGCATCACCCAGCTCGCCGGGGCACCAGCCATCCAGCGCTTCACCAAAATAGCGCCGCACCTGGGTCAGGTTTTTCGCCGGTGGATGCATGGCAGGGTTGGCGGAGGTGGAAACCAGTGGATGACCGATTGCTTCGCAAAGCGCCTGTATCACCGGATGGCTGGAGACTCGCAACGCAACCGTCGGGTGATCACCTCGAACCCAGGGGGGTGCTTTGCCGTTATCCGGCACCAGAAAAGTTACCGGCCCCGGCCAGACGGAATGTAACTGGGCCATTTGCGCTTCACTCAAACCCTGCAGGTAGTCGGCAAATTGTTCCAGATTTGCCGCTACCAGGATCAGGCCTTTATGTTGAGGCCTGTTTTTCAGCACCAGTATGCGCTGCGTGGCTGCTTCACTCCAGGGTGCACACCCCAGCCCCCAGACACCTTCAGTGGGGTAGGCAATAACACCCTGGTTTGAAATGATCCTGGCCAGACGCATCAGGCGCCAGGCCGGTGGCCTGTTAGCCAAGATTGAGCTGTTCATTTTTTTCCCGTACCGCCTGGGCAGCGGCCGCTCTCTCCTCGATGAGCCGTTGATGCAACTCGGCATCTGCCACACCCAGGATCTGTGCCGCCAAATATCCAGCGTTTTTGGCACCGGCCTTGCCGATCGCCACACTGGCCACGGGGATACCACCCGGCATCTGTGCCGTTGAAAGGAGGGCGTCAAAACCCTGCAGCGGGCCGCTGTCGATGGGTACACCAATTACCGGCTTCAGGGTGTGAGCCGCCACGGCCCCCGCCAGATGCGCAGCCATCCCGGCAGCAGCGATAAAAACCGCGCAGCCACGCGTATCTGCCGCTTCCACATAGTCACGGGTATCTGCGGGTGTTCGATGGGCAGAGGTAATGCGGACTTCGTAGGCAATATCCAATGCCTTTAATACATCCATAGTCGCCTGCATAACCGGCAGATCAGAATCCGAACCCATTAATACTGCGACAAAAACCTTGTCAGTCATTTCATTCCTCCTGAAAAAAAGACAGCGAAGTTACCCCACGCGGGCTTCCGGTTCAAGAGCATAGCCCATCAAATCGTGATAAACGAGGCCCATGATTTCCAGTCGCACGAGGGTGCTTGCAACCGTGGCAGAGGGTAACCCGCTAAGCCGGGTCAATTCTTCAGTACTGACCGGGTTAGTATCCAGATAGGTCAGCAAAGCGGATTCCTCTTCGTCAAGTAACAGCATGTTTTCCCGGGGAGCGAGCCCTGCTTGCATCGAGTTAGCCGATGACAGCCCGCCACGCAGTTCCGCAAGGATGTCATCCACGCTCTCAACCAGCACAGCGCCCTGGCGTATCAGCGCATGACAGCCCCGGCTTTGGCTGGCGTAAATAGAGCCCGGCACGGCAAAAACCTCTCTGCCCTGATCGGCCGCCAGTCGCGCTGAAATCATGCTGCCACTTTTCAGACCGGCTTCCACAATCACGGTGCCAAGAGAAAGACCCGTTACCACCCGATTACGCCGAGGGAAATGCGCTGCCAGTGGCGGTGCTCCCATGGGAAATTCCGTGATAATGGCGCCGGTTTCTATGATTCGGCTTCTCACTAATGCCTGACCACCTGGCCAGGAAACATCCATACCGGTACCCAAAACCGCCAGCGTGTGCCCGTTACCCGCAAGGGCTCCCTCATGAGCGCCGGTATCGATCCCCCGGGCCAGGCCGCTGACAATACAAAAGCCCAGCCCCGCCAGGGCCCTGGCCAGATCACCGGCCGTCCGATAGCCACTGCGAGTCGGTTTGCGGCTGCCAACTATGGAAAGGCAGGGCGTTTCAGGGGCGGGGAGTTGCCCCGCCACGAGTAAGAGGGGAGGCGGCAGGTCTATGGCTTTAAGCCCCACTGGATAATGAGGACTGGTATTTAGCAGCAGGTGGTGACCCGGTGCTTCCAGCCAGCGCAGAGTTTTCTCCGCCGATACCGTTGCCTTTCTTATCGCCGCCGGGGAAAGACAGTGGCGCACCAGCTTTTCCGAGGCACCAAAGGTCCGCAGCAGGTTCGCACTCAGGTCTTTAACCGGTAAAGATGCCACTTCGCGGCGCAATCGGCTGAACAAGCCGGGGGATTTGTATATCAGGCCATAAAGAGAAAGCATCTCCAGCAGAGCCTGTTCTGACCTGTCTGACATGCCGACATCATAGGATAGTCCCTGCGCCGATCATTGCGGCACGGACTCAGGGTGACATCAGTGGGTCGCCAACAGCCATGTAATCCCTGGCCTGCAACACTATCCCGTAGGACATGTAGTCGTAGGTCAGGTAAACCATTACCAGCCCCGTGCGCTCGGCCGGCAGCCGGACATCGAAAAAGCGATTAGGATCATCCACCTCCCTGCCTTTGCGATACACTTCCAGAATATCGCCAATACGCAATCCATCCTCTTCACCGCGGTTAATGGCGATGGTGTCGTAGGTACCCACGCTGCTCAGCCCGCCAATGACTTTCATAATGGCACCGCGGATTTCGACATCCGGCGCCTTGGGAAAAAAGGTGGAGTCCAGACTGCGCTCTTCTGTTGGCAGCAGGACATCACCAATATTAATGCCCTCTGTCACGCTGATAAGATCAAAGGTGGCAATGTCATCAACATAACGCTTGAACCTGGCCAGGCCGCCCAGCTTCGCTTCCACACCCAGCACTTTATTTGTCTCCGGATCGCGGTAGACTTCATGGGTTTTATACACACCGTAGACTTCATTGGCCATCTGCCATTCATCTTCGTCGCCCCTGGCATAGAAGATTCCACCGGTACCGAATATCAAATTGGTGTCGTAACCGGCGACCACATAGGGCGCATCATCAATCTCACCGTCTTCAACGGGTCTCACGCTGATCAACAGGCCTGATATAGCGTCCAGGGGTATGGCTGGAATCGGGTTTTTCAAGGGTGTCACGCGGATACGGGGAACCAGCTTGTCCATGCCCCCCGGGACAGATCGCACAACGCCGCTACTGGAAACAGGCGGCTCTGTAACAGGCGGCGGTCGGCTGGGCAGACGGGTAGGTGTTTCCAGGGCAATAAACCCGCCTTCATCATCAGGGGTAGGTATCGGTTCATCTGGTGGCAACGCTTCACCCGGCCGCACGACAACAATGGAAGGTTGTCCGTCCCTGTAGCGCAGATAGATTATGTCACCGGGATAGATAAGGTGCGGGTTTTCCACCTGCGGGTTCACATCCCAGATGTCCGGCCAGAGCCAGGGATCGTTTAAGAATATGGAAGCAATACCCCACAGGGTATCCCCTTCCTTGACCACATACTTGTCCGGATGATCCGGCCGCAGTAATGACTCAGCCCCTGCCTGCGCTATGCAGAAAATTAACAGTGTGAAAAGCAGCAATCGCTTCATAAAATGCATTCCGTATTCTTGGCCTCGCACAACCTGCCGACATCCTGACGGTGTTATCATCAGGGGTGCATTGTACGCGCCCGCCTTTTACAATATCAGCCAATACAGGCAATTTGTCGCGTGAAAGGCTATTATCGCATTAAAATATTGCAAGATCATAGCGTTAGCGCTGAAACTTACTTTAAAACCCAAGGTATCTGGCAAAACCCTATGGCAATCTTACAAATTCTTGAATTCCCTGATCCAAGATTACGCAAAATCGCAGCGGAAGTGAAAACCATTGACGATAAAGTGGTCACAATGGCAGATGACATGCTGGAGACCATGTACGCTGCACCCGGCATCGGGCTGGCTGCCACTCAGGTCAATTGGCATCAGAGAGTGATTGTTGTCGACGTTTCCGAAGACCGCAATAGCCCGCATATTCTGATTAACCCGGAGCTGACCCACTTTGAAGGCGAAATAGAGACGGCTGAGGGGTGTCTCTCTGTCCCCGGCTTTTATGAGCCGGTCACCCGTTATGAGCAGATTCAGGTGAAGGCCCTCAATACAGACGGCAACCCGTTCACGCTTGAAGCAGAGGGCTTGCTGGCGGTTTGCATCCAGCATGAAATGGATCATCTGCTCGGCAAACTTTTTGTGGATTATCTTTCCAGCGCCAAAAGCCAACAGATACGTCGCAAGCTCCTCAAGCTGCAGAAGCAGCGCGCATGAATGTCTTCTGAGCAGGTTGTGAATACCCCAATCACGCAGCAGGCTGTTACGGACAAATCCATTATTTTTGCCGGGACACCCGATTTTGCGGCGCAGCACCTCAGCGCCATGATTGAAGCCGGCCTATCCATTGCAGCGGTTGTCACCCAGCCAGACCGGCCCGCGAAACGCGGCAAAAAACTGCAAATGAGTCCCGTCAAAGCCCTGGCCCTGTCGCATCAGCTCACAGTGCTACAACCCGAGCGTCTCAGGGCATCGGATATCGCTTCTTTCAATCCCTGGCTCATGGTGGTCGTAGCCTATGGCCAGATCCTGACTCAATCGGTGATTGATGTGCCTGAAATGGGTTGTATCAATGTCCATGCTTCATTACTGC
>Ga0224501_10003169_pt1 | contig 12937 bp, 10 predicted proteins | sample SF_Oct11_sed_USG_4_FD_169105 | JGI IMG/M metagenome (GOLD analysis project Ga0224501, IMG submission 169105) | Sediment microbial communities from San Francisco Bay, California, United States - SF_Oct11_sed_USGS_8_1 | ecosystem: Environmental > Aquatic > Marine > Sediment | place: USA... | reverse complement strand
TGAAAGGTATCAGAATTGTGCCAAAGAAGAAGGCTAATCCAAGGGGATATCCATAAAGGGGAAACAGTATAAACAGGCTGCCTATGGCTGCGCCCATACCCTTGCCGCCGCTGAATTTCAAGAAGACCATCCAGTTATGACCAGCCACTGCTGCCACTGCAGCGGCCAGAACGAATGGCGGGGACACGTCCAGCAGCCATTGAGCTATGGCTACTGCTGCTACCCCCTTACCCACATCGACAATGCCCACCACCGCAGCCGGGATAGCCCCCACCTCTCGGTAGACATTCAAGCCGCCTACATTACCACCGCCCAACTGGCGAACGTCCTTACCGCTAGCCACACGGGTGGCAATATAGGCTGAGGGAATGGAACCGAGTAGATAGCCAACAACCACAGCTATAATCCCGTTAATCATCAATCCTCCCTATAAAAAGCAAGACCTAAGGTTCCCGTGCCGCAAGCATAGCCCATTACCGGGCTAAACCCGGTAACCCAGAGTTCGGCGCAATTAAATTCAGACGATACCCGCTCCTTTAGCTTCTCAGCTTCATCCAGGGCGTAGGCATGCATTACCGCCACATGAACTGGATTCTGTCCCACCCTATTTCTCATTATCTTAAGCAACCGCTCTACGCCGCGCTCCCTGCTTCTCACCGCACCTATAAAACGAATCGACCCTGAGGAGCTAGTAAGCAGTGGTTTGATATTAAGCATAGACGCTGTCTGGGCAGCTATTTTGGGCATACGACCGGTGCGGTAAACATAACGGATGGTATCCAAGAGGGCAAGGAAGATAACTCTGTCTCTCATATCCTCCGCTGCTTTAACTACCTCAGCCAGGCTTTTCCCCTCCTCCGCCGCTCGAGCCGCCGCCAGGGCAACAAAGCCCTCAGCAGCAGTAACCGTCTGGGAATCTATCACCTCTACCGGAGTCTGTGGAAATTCAGTCTTGGCTTGTTCCTTAGCTACACAAGCCATGTCATACCCTGTGCTTAGCTTAGACGAAAGAGTAACACAAAGGATACCCTTGGTTTGACCGGCTGCCTCACGGTAGGCTTCAAGATAGTACCCAGGCGATGCTGGTGATGTACTAAAAGCTTCAGGATTCTGCAAAAATAGCTCATATGCCTCGTCAGGGGTTATATCCAGCCAATCCCTATAGACCTTGTCCCCAAAGTAAAAATTAAGGGGCACAATCCCAATCCCATACTGCTCCACCTGTTCCCTGGTCAGGCAAGCTATGCTGTCAGTAACAATGGCTACCTTCTGCATCACCGACCCCCGGCAAGACAGCAGCCTAAGCCGCCGATTTTTGCCCAGCATGTCTTAGCGTTCGTTCTACTAAGGCTGGGCTTAACAGAAGAATCAGCATTACTACGATTAGAATCAAAAAGGCAGGTACACTGAGCCTACCCTCAGTATAATAGGCAACCATGGTCAAAGTTATAAGCCCCGACACAACCAAAACCGATACCCTTAACCAACGCTTTCTCAAACGAACAAATGTAGCCACGGTTACCGCTAAAGCCAAAAAACTTAAGCCAATCCAGGGAGCAAAGTCTTGGATTCGCTGAAGCCAATACTGCGGGAAATTATGCACTGGCTCAACAGCCAAGAACCAACCGATGATAGTCGGCAGTGGAAGCAACATTAGCGAGCTATATAACCAGTCCCTCCTTATGGTCTTAACAGTGATGGAGAATAACAGCCACAATGCCAGCGGAATATAGAAGAGGATTGCCACCCAAGACCACTCCGGAGGCAGATAAAGCAACAGCAGACCAGCAACCGCTACTGGCAGTAAAGAGTAACCCAGCCATGGGAAAAGCCAGGTTGGTTTACCCCGCCACCACCCATAGACTGCCATACTGAGGACTAGCACCAGCATACCCAATAGCCAACCAATACCCCGCCACCAGTTCAGAACAAATAACAAACCAAAAAGCAGGTGGGGCATCGCCGCCAATAACGCCTGACCCCAGGAGCCTTGGCTGTGCGCTTCATATATCTGGCGGGCTACCATCCTAGCCGAGCCCAAAAGCCCTACACAGGTGCTAGCTGCATCCTCCTCTGATAGCCCGGCTTCCTTCAGCTCCTGCAGCTCTTCCTCAATATGCGTCTCCAGCTCGTGGATAACCTCACCCTCTGAAGAGACATCAAGCCTTAGATTCTCTCTGACGCTATCTAGATAATGACTCAGGACAGTTGTCACTTCCCCCACCTCACACTATTCAGACGCTGGCTGAATAATCAGGTTCATGGCAGCCAGAAAGTCCTGCCACTGGCTCCTCTTCTCTACTAGGCTTAACAAACCTTTATCGGTAATATGATAGTACTTGCGCTGCTGACCACTAGGCAGCGTCTGCCATTTGCCTTGGATTAAGCCCACTCTTTCCAAGCGGTGAAGAGCGGGGTAAAGGGTGCCCTCCTTAAATTGGAAGTAGCCCTGGCTCCTCTCTTTAAGCTCCTTAATAATCTGGTAACCATACATCGGCTGTTGACCTATCAAGCAAAGAAGTAGGGAATCAATGCTACCTTTGATTAACTCACGCCTTTGTGCCATTTAGCCTACCTCACTTAGCATAATACCTAGTTACTCTATGTAAGATAACACATACTGCCATAAATTGCAACCTTTGAAGGTGGGCATTAAATTAAAAGCAGGTATGCCTCTTCCTATGCGGGGAACTGACCAAAAATTAAGGTGGCATTAGTGCTGCCAAAGCCAAATGAGTTGGAAAGAGCTGCCTTAACCTTGGCTTGCCTAGCCACGTTGGGCACATAGTCAAGATTACACTCAGGGTCCGGAGTTTCATAATTGATAGTTGGTGGAATAATACCCTGCTTAATGGTCAACAGGCAGGATATTGCCTCCACCACCCCAGCTCCACCCCACAAATGACCTATCATCGATTTGATACTACTAACCGGTATCCCATTGCTCTGCTTCTTAAAAACACTCCTTATCGCCCGGGTTTCAGAGATATCATTTAACACCGTCGATGTGCCGTGAGCATTAATATAATCAACCTTATCAATAGAAATGCCAGCATCGCTAAGCGCCATTTTCATACAACTTGCCGCCCCCTCCCCTGAGGGGTCTGGGGCGGTTATGTGATAGGCATCGCTATTAAAGCCATAGCCCGATACCTCAGCATAAATCTTGGCTCCTCTACTTAGAGCCGACTCCAACTCCTCCAAGATGACCATCCCGGCTCCCTCACCTATGACAAAGCCATCACGCTCCCTATCAAACGGACGGCTAGCCTTCTCTGGCTCCTCATTTCTAGCCGACATGACCTTTAGCACATCCAGTCCGGCAAATATAACCGGGGTAATAGCTGCCTCGGCACCGCCGGCAATCATGGCATCAGCCTCACCGAGCTGGATTACCCTAAAGGCATTTCCGATAGCATGCGTCCCTGAGGCACAGGCAGTCACCGAGCACATATTCGCTGCCCTAGCCCCAAACTGAATAGCAACCTGTCCTGGTGCCATATTAGGCAAGAAACTGGGTATAAAAAAAGGCGAAATCTGATGGCGAGCACCTCGAAGCAGTAACTGTTGGTTCTCCTCAAAACTTTCTACTCCACCCATGGCTGTCCCTACCGATACCCCCACCCTCTCACTATTGCTGGCATTTATGGCCAGCCCTGAATCCTCTATTGCCATCCGAGCTGCAGCTAGAGCAAAATGGATAAAACGGCCTCCCCTTCTTGCCAGCTTCCTGTCCATGAAATCCAACGGATTAAACCCGTTGACTTCACCAGCAATCCTGGTTCGAAAATCGCTAGCGTCAAACCTGGTAACCATGCCAATACCCGATTTCCCTTGGCACAAAGATTGCCAGCTTTTTTCCACCCCCACCCCCAAAGGGGTTACTACCCCCACTCCAGTTATCACTACCCTTCTCTTCACCTGAGGTCTTCCTTGCAAATCTTGCCGTCGGCAGCTTTGGGTAAAGAATCGGTAAAGACAAACTCTCTTGGCACCTTATAATTAGCCAAGCGCTCAAGGCAAAACCGCTTAATCTCATGTTCTGTAGCCACCTCACCCGCCTTCAATCTGATGACAGCCCTCGGCGTCTCACCCCGTACTTCATCGATAATCCCTACTACCGCTGCCTCAGCCACCTTTGGATGAGAATGTAGCACTTCTTCAATATCGCTGGGATAGATATTTTGTCCCTTGGCGATAATCATATCCTTCTTCCTGCCGGCTAACAAAAACAGCCAGCCATCCTCATCAACCTTGCCCATGTCACCGGTATAAAGCCAGCCCCCCTTTATTACTTGAGCAGTAGCCTGGGGGTTGTTATAGTACCCGCTCATTATTGGTCCTCTAACCACTATCTCACCCGGCTTGTTTGGCGGCAGTTCCCTGCCCTCATCATCTACTACCCCTAGTTCCCACCCGGGCAAAGCCTTACCTACTGAGCCAGGCTTTCCCGTGGCATCAAGAGAGGTACAAGTAACATGAGCTGCAGACTCGGTCATACCCCAGAAATCAACCGCCGTCAAGCCAAAATGTTGCTTGATTTTCTCCGAAATTTTAGCCGGCATAGCTGCCCCAGCTGTGCCCCACAGGCGGAGAGAACTCAGGTCATGCCTTATCCCCTCCACTTTAGCGGCGTTAACTATCAGGCCATGAACAAAGGGCACACCCATAAATATAGTAGCCTTCTCCCTTTCAATAACCTCCATAAGACTGCTAATAGATAGCCCAGGCAATATTATCACTGTGCTACCTTTAGCGATTGCCGTCAGCATTACCACCACCAAGCCAAAGGCATGATGCATAGGCAACGCAAACAGCACCACAACATCTTTGTCGGTCTGCTGAAATCCATCACCTGATATAGCTGCCTCCCTGACCAGTGCTTGATGGGACATCATAACCCCTCTAGGATGAAAGCTGGGACCTGAGGTATAGGCAATATGGGCTATATCCGCAGGCTCTAACTCCACCTCGACTGCCCGTGCCGGACTGGTAGCCATAACCTCCTGATAGCTGAGGAACTGACCCTCATACTTAGAACTCAGGTCTATGACCTGCTCTATAGATTTAAACCTGGCTAAGACGGGAACCAATGGTTCCAGAAACGGGCTTTCCGTCACCAAAACCTTTGGTTGAGAGTCCCCATATAAAGAGGTTAATTCGTCAAGCTTATACTTGGTATCCAGTGGAACAGCTACGCCACCAACCTTGACCACGCCGAAGTAGGTAGTGACAAATCCCGGGCTATTAGGTAATAGCATGGCTACTCGGTCGCCCTTCCTCACCCCCATGCTCATCAAGGCATTGGCTACCTTATTTGAGGCTTCATCAAGCTCAGCATAGGATAATCTATGCTCACCCATAGCCACAGCCGTTTTCCCTCCGTATCGCTTTACCGCTCTCTCTAGCATCTGATTTAGGTTCATATTACGATGCCTCCTCCAATACCAGCCTGGCATCTACAGCTATAGCACCATCGCTGTAGGCAAAAATGGGGTTAAGGTCAAGCTCCTTCACCTCAGGATTTCGCTCCACAAAATCGGAGACCTTGATTAGCAACTCCTCCAGATGGGACACATCCACCGCTTCCTGACCCCTATAACCTTCCAACAAGGGATAGCCCTTTATCTCTCTGATCATCTGAGCAGCATCCCTTTTAGCCAACGGGACAATCCTGAAAGAGACATCTTTAAGAACTTCTACCAGAATTCCGCCCAGACCAAACATAAGCACCGGACCGAACTGGGCATCCTTGGACATACCAATAATCACCTCTACACCAGGGCGAGCCATCTTTTGCACCGATACTCCATGAATCCTCGCCCGGGGGTGCTTTTGCCTAACAGCTGCCAAAATGTCTTCATAGGCTTTGCCCACCTGCTTCGCTGTCCTCAATCCCAGCTTAACTCCACCAGCATCACTCTTATGCACAATATCTGGTGAGGCTACCTTCAATACTATAGGAAAGCCAAGCTGCTGGCTGATAGCGATTGCCTCCTCCTTGGATGTGGCAAGCTTAGTCTCAATAATGCTCACCCCTGCCTGCTTAAGAACTTCCTTAGACTCTACCTCGGTCAACACCACCCTGCCATCACTCCTAGCCTTATCTATTATCTGCTGCTTGGTCACCAAGACCATCCTCCTAACTTGAACTCAAGTTAAATTAGTGTAGCAGATTTCACTACCTTTGCAAAGTGACAAAAACTATCGATAAATAATCAATCTTAGGGCTGGAGGTCATACCTGTCCTTTATTTTGCCCTAATTTTGCCCGCGTGCTACAATAAAACTATGAAAAGGGTAGTCATTAGATACTTATTAACTTGCCTAATCATAATCCTATCTCTCTGCCTATGGAGTGGCTGCCTCTATATTGAGACGCCCTCACCACCAAGCCCAGAGCCAAGCCCACCGCCTGCCGATACGGCTACCCCGATTGAGCCCAACTGGACGCCACCGCCTGTAGAAGGTCAAACCCCTACCTTACCTGATATTGCCAGTGTGGTAGCCTTGGTTAAGCCTTCCGTAGTAGCTATCAACACCGAGTATGTTACCTATGATATTTTCAATCGACCATATAAACAGGAGGGAGCTGGCTCGGGGTGGATTATTGATGAAGACGGGCTTATCGTGACCAATAACCATGTCGTAACTGGAGCTGAGAGTGTTACCGTAACCCTGATTGACGGCAGAACCTTCCCCGCACAAACGATACGCACCGACTGGCTGAGCGACCTGGCCGTGGTCAAGGTTAGCGCCCAGAACCTGCCGGCGGCAAAGGTAGGCAATTCGGCGATGCTAAGGGTGGGCGACTGGGTGGTGGCTATCGGTAATTCGCTGGGCCTGGGGATAAGCGCCACCAAGGGTATTGTCAGCGCCACCGGCGTCTCTGTCTCCGTATCTGCCGGGCAAACCCTCCATGACCTGGTTCAAACCGATGCCGCTATCAATCCCGGTAACAGCGGTGGACCGCTGGTCAATATGGCAGGAGAAGTAATTGGCATTACCAGCGTCAAACTCACTGCCGTCGAAGTGGAAGGCATAGGCTATGCCATAAGCAGCAAGACAGCCATGCTAATCATCGAACAGCTAATCCAAAATGGGTATGTGGTTCGTCCGTGGCTCGGGGTAGTGCTTTATACCATAGACCAATATGCGGTATTGAGATATAACCTGGCAGTAGATAAAGGAGTCTTAGTCACCGAAGTAGCTATTGGCAGCCCCGCCGATGAAGCTGGAATTGAGCCAGGCGATGTTATAACTAAGTTTGGGGCAGAAGAGATAGCCAACGCTGACGAATTAATTGAAGCTATACACTCCACCCAAATTGGACAACGGGTAGAAATAATCTTCTGGCGGGGTGAGACCAAAATTACCACTCACGCTATACTCACTGAAAGCCCACCGCCATCCTAAGTCAACTCAATCCTGCTTACCCCCAGTAATATATCGTAGCCACTCAACTTGTAACTTTCAGTAAAGACGTCTTGTTTTGGAACCCCTTCAATAAGCTGCTGGGACAGCGTTTCTTGCTTAATATAATCAGCAAAATCCTCCATTACCTGCCTTATATAAGCCTCCCCGTGATAATAGGTGATAATATGGTCAGCAATATTGAAATCGGCAGAGCGGCGCATTGCCTGCAATCTGCGCACTATCTCCCGCGCTACCCCCTCAGCCGCTAGCTCTGGAGAAATTTCGGTAGGCACTGCTACTCCGTAAGCTCCCTCTTGGCTAGCCACAAGGCCTGGTTTATCCAGCCCCGCTACATCATCAACAAACTCCATGCCTTTCACATTAAGCTCCTCTAATGCCTGGGGCATCAAACGCTCCAAACTCTCCCTCTCCTTACTAGACTCCACTTTAACCATGACCTTAGCCAGAGGCTGGCGCACCTTGATACCGGCTTGGCTCCTAGCCGCCCGACCCAGACTTGATACTTTCATTACCAACCTGGTATCAGCAGCTAATTGCCTGTCGATTTTAGCCTCATTAGCAACCGGAAAATCAGCTAGATGCACACTGTCCGGAGCCTCAGGAAAGGCAGAGCAGACCAGATTTTGATACAGCTCCTCGGCTACAAAGGGAGTAAATGGAGCCAGTAGCTTTGAGAGCGTAACCAGACACTCATATAGCGTAGTATATGCCGCCAGTTTATCGGCATCGCTCTCGCTCTTCCAAAACCGCCGCCGACTCCTACGCACATACCAGTTGGATAGGTCATTTACAAAGCTCTCTATCTTTCTCCCCGCCTCAGTGGGATTATAAGCATCTAGCCCGGCATCAACATCAGCTATAAGCTGATTAAGCTCAGAGATAATCCACCTATCAAGCTCCGATTGCTCAACTGAAACTCCTTCTGAGCCAGGAGTGAAACGGTCTATATTAGCGTAGGTGACAAAAAAGGAGTAGACATTCCACAGTGTCAGTAAAAAGCGGCGTGTTACCTCAGCCACCATATCCTCAGAAAAACGCCGTACATTGCCCGGTGGCGTGGCAGTGAAAAAATACCAGCGCAGAGCGTCAGCCCCATACTTGTCGATTACCATCCACGGCTCAATCACATTCCCCTTAGCCTTGCTCATCTTCTCCCCTCTGGCATCAAGGATGTGCCCCAGACAGATAACATTGCTAAAACAGCGGCGGTTAAACAATAAGGTGGATATTGCATGCAGACTATAAAACCAGCCACGTGTCTGGTCAACCGCTTCACTGATATAATCGGCGGGAAACCGCCCATCCTCAAGCAAGGTGTCATTCTCAAAGGGATAGTGCCACTGCCCTACCGGCATGGCCCCCGAGTCAAACCAGCAATCAATCACCTCTGGCACTCGCCGCATGGTTGCCCCGCACTTGGAGCAAGCAAAGGTCAGCTCATCAACGAAGGGACGGTGCAAATCTAAAGGCTGCTTGAACCCGGAGAACCCGGCTCTACCCTCCAACTCCCCCACACCACCCACACATTCATATTCGCCACAGGATTCACATTGCCAGATAGGCAGTGGTGTCCCCCAGTAGCGCTCTCGGGAAAAAGCCCAGTCCACATTATTCTCCAGCCAATCGCCAAACCGCCCGTACTTGATATGCTCCGGATACCAGTTTACCTCGTTATTTCTGGCAATAAGGTCATCTTTTACCGCTGTGGTCCTGATATACCACGTCTGCTTGGCATAATAGAGGAGAGGCATCTCACACCGCCAGCAGAAGGGATAGGTATGGCGAATCGTCTCACTGCGGAACAGCAGCCCCCTTGACCTTAGCTCATCAAGAATAAGATGGTCAGCCTCTTTGACAAACTTACCTGCAAAAGGATAAGTCCCGATGACTTTGCCCTGCAAATCTACTGGGTGGATAAAGTCCAGTCCATTTTCTACGCCAGCCTCATAGTCAACCTCGCCGTAAGCCGGCGCCATATGGACAATCCCCGTCCCCTCCTCCATAGACACAAAATCAGTATCAATGACTTTATAGGTCAAGCTGGGACCACCAAGGACGGGCGGCTTGGGTGCTTCCTGCACTGGAAGTTCTATACGCCACTGTCCGGTAGCGGAATTGTAAACTGTTTCGAACCTTCTCCTCTCCACTCCAAACTCATGAGGGTTATATAGAGGCTCATACTCAATCCCCTCCTTACCACCACCCCCCACTAAATCGCTTCCCTTCAACTTCTCTACCACCTTGTAATCTGTAAGTCCCACTCGCTCAAGCAAGGCTGAGGCTAGAATAAGATATTCGTCATCCACTTCTACCACCGCATATTCAGCCTCAGCGTCTACTGCCAGAGCGGTATTGCCCGGCAAAGTCCACGGCGTAGTCGTCCACGCCAGAAAATAGGCAGGCCTATCTGAAGAGATGAAAAGATTAAAAAGGCGGTCACGAACTTCAGAACCGACTAGCGATGCTTTGACAACCTTGAACTTTATGTAAACTGAAGGGTCGTCCGTATCCTGGTAGCCAAGGGCAACTTCATGGGAGCTTAACGAGGTGCCACACCGCGGACAATGGGGGGTAACCTTGTAGCCCTGGTAAATCAGCCCCCTATCCCACATCCCCTTTATTGCCCACCAGCAGGTCTCAATGTAGTTATTGTCCATGGTGATATAAGGGTGCTTCAGGTCAACCCAGTAGGCGATGCGCTCAGTCATTGCCTCCCACTCCTTAAGATAGCTAAAGACACTCTCCCGGCAGCGGGCGTTAAATCGGTCAATACCATATTCCTCAATCTCTGTTTTGCTGGAAAAGCCAAGCTCCCTTTCCACCTCTAACTCTATAGGTAACCCATGCGTATCCCAGCCAGCCATCCGCTGGGTGTAATAGCCCTTCATCGCCTTATAGCGGGGTATGATATCCTTAAAGACACGAGCCAGCACATGATGGATCCCTGGGCTCCCGTTAGCCGTAGGCGGCCCCTCATAAAATACGAAGCGGCGACCACCCCGCCGAGCTTCTATGCTCCGCCCAAAAACATCTTTACTTCTCCACAACTTTAGTATATTCTCCTCAAGCTGTGGAAAATTCACCTTGCTACTGACCGGATGAAACATTAAAAACCCCCATAATATATAAAAATCCCGCCCTCTAGGGACGGGACTATCAGCCCGCGGTACCACCCCACTTCCCTTGCCTTTGGCAAGGACACTCTTTTAAGGCACACCTACATGCCCTCGTCGGGATAACGGCTAACGCTGCCGACCAAGCCTACTGAGTGGTCTAGCCTCACAACCCACCGTTCAGTTGGTAGCTCAGGAGTGATTTTCAGGGGACGGTCACATCTGCTCTCACCCTACCAGACTCGCTGAGTGTCCGCTCTCCCCTTACTCCTCTCCGTCACTGCCTTTTTCAAGCTAAAGGCTAGCACACTTTAAAAAATAAATCAAGCTAGAGCTAGCGACTATGTCTCCTTGAGCATAATAACCACCTTACGAGCCTCCCCCTCACCAATGCTCGCAGTGGCAACATCAGGGTCATCGACCAAAGTAAGGTGGATAATACGCCTCTCATAAGCCGGCATAGGCTCTAGGGTAAATGACATCCCCCTAACCTTCACCTGCTCCGCCATACGCCGGGCTAAAGCCTGTAATGCCCCATAGCGACGTTGCTTATACCCTTCCACATCAATAACAATAGGCACCCGAGCCTTCGCCTGATGAGCTACGATAAGCCTGACGATATGCTGCAGAGATGAAAGGGTCTGCCCACGCCGCCCAATCAAGATACCAAGGTCGTCACCGGTTACATCAAGGCTAACGAGATTAGACGCCTCATCTTCCCCCTCAACAGAAGGTTCAGCATGAGGCACAACAGAGGCAATCACCCCCATCCGGGTAAGAAGGGTCTCCAAGACACCCTTTGCTGCCTCGGCTATCTTGCTCTTCTCAGGCATCCTCACTAATGGTCTTACTTTGACCATAGCTTCCTCAGCCCCCAGACCTAGGATGCCGTGCTTACCTTCTTTTACGACGGTGACCTCCACCTCTTCCCGACTGACGCCTAACCGCTCTAAGGCCTTTTGGATAGCCTCCTCCACGGTCTTGGCGCTTACCTCTAGACTCCTCATGACCTAAACCTTCTTCCTCGGTAGAGCTAGGCACAACAATATCGGCGCCACCGGAAGGTGCCTCCTCTACCTGGGCAATACGCTTCCTATACTTTTTATCTCTAGCGGCTGGCTTTCCAGCCGGTGCCTTAACCAAACCTCCCCACCCGGTAACAAAATATTGGATACCAATTCTGATGATATTTGAAGTCACCCAGTAAAGAGCCAGCCCACTGGGAAATGATAAAGTGAGAAAGGCGAACATCATTGGCATCATCCACAGCATCATGCTGCTCTGTGCCTGCTGCTTGGGGTCCCCAGTTGGCGTCATTACCATCTTCTGCTGTACCCACATTGTTCCCCCAACCAAGATGGCTAGGAACATATCACCTGTAGCTAAGTTCAGCCAAAGGAAGTTATTCTGCAAAGGCAGCGTGGTGTACACTATCGGCCAGGAGTAAAGATACTTAGATAGACCCAGCAAATTCTCAGGGATTACCGCTAGAACCCGCATAACTGACCAGAAGAGAGCTAGCCAGACGGGCATCTGAATTAACATGGGCACCACGCAGCCGGCCGGGCTTACCCCAGACTCCTTGTACAGCCTCATCTGCTCCTTAGCAAGCTTCTCCCTCTCCTTGGCATACTTCTTTTGCAGCTCCCTGAGCTTTGGCTGAAGATCCTGCATTGCCTTGGATGCACGAATCTGCTTCATGGTAAGCGCAAACATCAAACCATTAATAATGATAGTCAGCGCAATGATAGCCAGCCCAAAGCTATTAAATAAATAATGAGACAGCACAATGAGGGTATTTATCATTGGCTGCATAGCAATTAAATTCCATATATCCACTATACCCACTGAACCCGCACCTCATTCACTACTTAATGGTTAGACTCCACAGCTTTGCCCCAGATACCGCATTGATGGCATGAAGGTTTCGGTCTCCACTATAAATATAGATAGCTCCATCACCGGCGCAAAGGGGAACATATATAGCTTCCTCCACATCAGCTAGCAGCCTTTGCTGATTACTAGCCGCATCTACCGAGTATACCTTGCCCTCCTCAGAAGCTACAATAATTGAGCTATCAACCAAAACAGGCCAGGAATAAACGGGACTTCCCAAGTCAAGCTCAGCTACTTTATCCCCATTTTCAGCATCTAAAGCATAAACCTTGCCGTCAAAACACCCGGCATAGACAGTATTATCATAAGCCACAGGTCTAGTCCAAAACCATTTCTCTGCCATGAATTTCCATTTCAGGCTACCATTGGCAGCATCCACCGCATAAAAATACCTATCAAAGGAACCTATATACACCGTGTTATCATAGACCAAAGGGGTGGAAGCAATAGCCCCTTCAGTCTCAAACTCCCACTTTTTGCTGCCATTGTTAG